>MRWF01021932.1_pt1 | contig 272188 bp, 229 predicted proteins | sample 1013331 | NCBI WGS metagenome assembly MRWF01 (sample SAMN06117577, study PRJNA244670) | biofilm metagenome | biome: Water; feature: Cathode Biofilm; material: Biofilm; isolation source: microbial consortium enriched at the cathode of a solar microbial fuel cell | place: USA: District of Columbia...
GACGTAGCCGCCCAGTTGAGCACCGTCCACGGAATACACCGCCGCCGTGGACGAGCAATATCAGCTGGGTCTCGAGTTCGGGGTGCGCGGCACGCCGGCGGTGTATTCCGTGGACGGTGCTCAACTGGGCGGCTACGTCACGCCGGAGCAGCTTAACCAGCGTCTCGGCCTCTAGCGGCCGGTCGCTCCAGGCCCCGCCACACGGCGCTTTGCGGCGCCGTTCACCGGTTCTTTACATTGACGGCGCAGGGTTGCGCCGTTAATGTGTCCGGCTTCCAATGACCCCGCCCAAGGTGACGCCGTGGAAGCTGATTTCCAGCGCATAAAGCGCCTGCCCCCCTATGTCTTCAACATCGTTGGCGAGTTGAAGATGGCGGCCCGTGCGCGCGGCGAGGACATCATTGATTTCGGCATGGGCAATCCGGATCAGCCCACCCCGAAGCACATCGTCGACAAGCTCACCGAAACCGCCCAGCGCGGCGACACCCATCGCTATTCCCAGTCCAAGGGCATTCCCCGTCTGCGCAAGGCGATCACCGACTGGTACCAGCGCCGCTACGACGTCAGCCTGGATCCGGAAACCGAAGCCATCGTCACCATCGGTTCCAAGGAAGGCCTGGCGCATCTGGCACTGGCGACCATGGGCCCGGGAGATACCGTGCTGGTGCCCAACCCCAGCTACCCGATCCACCCCTACGGTTTCGTGATCGCCAACGCGGACATCCGCCACGTGCCGCTGGTGCCCGGCGTGGACTTCTTCGAGGAGCTGGTGCGCGCGATCAAGGAAGCCTGGCCCAAGCCCAAACTGCTGGTGCTTAACTTTCCCGGCAACCCCACCGCCCAGTGCGTCGAGCTGGAGTTCTTCGAAAAAGTGGTGGCCATCGCCCGGGAATACGGCATCTGGGTGGTGCACGACATCGCCTACGCGGACATTGTCTTCGACGGCTACCAGGCGCCCTCGATTCTGCAGGTGGAAGGCGCCCGCGAGGTGGCGGTGGAGTTCTTCTCGCTGTCCAAGAGCTATAACATGCCCGGCTGGCGGGTCGGTTTCTGCTGCGGCAACCCGCAACTGATCCAGGCCCTGGGGCGGATCAAGTCCTACCTGGATTACGGCACCTTCACGCCGATCCAGGTGGCCGCCATCGCCGCCCTGGAAGGCGATCAGAGCTGCGTGGGCGAGAGCCGCGACATGTACCAGCGGCGTCGCGACGTGCTTTGCGACGGCCTTAACGAACTGGGCTGGACGGTGGAGAAGCCCCGCGCCACCATGTTCGTCTGGGCGCGCATCCCCGAAGCCTACCGGGAGATGGGCTCGCTGGAATTTTCCAAAAAGTTGCTTCAGGAAGCGGGCGTGGCGGTGTCACCGGGCATTGGCTTCGGTGAATACGGCGACGACCATGTGCGCTTCGCACTGATCGAAAACGAACAACGCACCCGGCAGGCGTTGCGCGGCATCAAGAAGATGTTCCGCGCCGACGGCGTGGCCGGCGAATGAAGAGAGAGGACGCCAAGGTGAATGCGGTAAAGGTCGGCATAGCAGGTCTGGGCACGGTGGGCTCCGGCACGGTCAACGTTCTGCAGCGTAACGCCCGGGAAATCGCCCGGCGCGTGGGCCGCCCGATCGAGATTTCGCACATCGGCGCCCGCCGCGACAACCCGGCGTGCGACATCAGTGGCATCCGCGTATCGCGGGATATCTTCGCGGTGGCCACGGATCCGGAAATCGACATCCTGGTGGAACTGATCGGCGGCACCGACACCGCCCGCGAACTGGTGCTCACCGCGATCAAGAACGGTAAGCACATTGTCACCGCCAACAAGGCGCTGATCGCCGAACACGGCAACGAAATCTTCCAGGCCGCCCATCAAAACGGCGTGGACGTGGCGTTCGAGGCGGCGGTGGCCGGTGGTATTCCGATCCTGAAATCCCTGGGTGAAGGTCTGGCGGCCAACCACATCAACTGGGTGGCGGGCATCATCAACGGCACCGGCAACTACATCCTCACCGAGATGGAGCAGGGCGGGCGTGCCTTCCAGGAAGTGCTGGAAGAAGCACAAAGCCTGGGCTACGCCGAAGCGGATCCGACTTTCGACGTGGAGGGCGTGGACGCCGCGCACAAGCTCACCATCATCGCCTCCATCGCCTTCGGTATTCCGCTGCAGTTTTCCAAGGTCTACATGGAAGGCATCAGCCGCATCACCATCGAGGATGTGAAGAGCGCCGCCCAGTTCGGTTACCGGATCAAACACCTGGGCATCGCCAAGGACACCGGCCACGGTATCGAATTGCGTGTGCACCCCACCCTGATCCCCCGCGAGACCATGCTGTCGGCGGTCAACGGGGTGATGAACGCGATCATGATCGACGGCGACGCGGTGGGCCCCACCATGTTCTACGGCGCCGGCGCCGGCGCCGAGCCCACCGCCTCGGCCGTGGTGGCGGACATCATCGAAATGGGCCGCGCCCTGACCGTGGACCACAACGAGCGGGTGCCCTACCTGGGTTTCCACGCCGACCAGATGTCCGACGATCCGATTCTTACCATCGACGACGTGTCCTGCAGCTTCTACCTGCGCCTGCACGTTCAGGACAAGCCCGGCGTGCTCGCCAACATCACCCGTATCCTCAGTGACAACCACATCAGCATCGAAGCCCTGGTGCAGAAGGAAACCGAGGAAGGCCTGGTGCCGATCGTGATGATGACTCACAAGGTGCTGGAAGGGGACATGAACGCGGCTCTGGCGGCGATCTCCGCCCTCGACACCGTGGACAACAATATTATGCGCATCCGCGTGGAAACGCTGGACGCTTGACGCTTAAGAGAGATACGACATGCCATTCCGTGACCGCTACACCGGCCTGATCAATCGTTACCGTGACCACCTGCCGGTTAACGACGACACCCCGTTGATCAGCCTGGGCGAAGGCAACACGCCGCTGATCCGTTTGAAGAATATCCCCCGCCTGCTCGGCAAGGACGTGGATATCTACGTCAAGTACGAGGGTTTGAACCCCACCGGGTCGTTCAAGGACCGGGGCATGACCATGGCGGTGACCAAGGCGGTGGAAGAGGGCAGCAACGCCATTATTTGCGCGTCCACAGGCAACACCTCCGCGGCGGCGGCGGCCTATGCCGCCCGTGCCGGGATCACCGCTTTCGTGATTATCCCGGAAGGCAAAATCGCCATGGGCAAGCTGGCCCAGGCGATGATGTACGGCGCCGTGATCATGCAGATCCGCGGCAACTTCGACCAGGGCATGGAACTGGTCAAGCAAGTGGCCGAGAAAGCACCGGTGACCATCGTTAACTCGGTGAACCCCTACCGTTTGCAGGGCCAGAAAACCGCCGCCTTCGAAATCATCGAAGAGCTCGGCCGCGCCCCGGACTACCACTGCTTGCCGGTGGGCAACGCGGGCAACATCACCGCCCATTGGATCGGTTACTGCGAATACTCTTCCACCAAAACCGACATCGTCACCGAGGCATGCGCGTTCTGCGAAGGTCATTGCCGCTACGCCGGTGGCCCGATGATCGGCGACCGCCCGAAGATGGTCGGCTACCAGGCGGCGGGTTCGGCGCCGTTCCTGCGCGGCGAACGGGTCTCCGACCCGGAGACCGTGGCCACCGCCATTCGTATCGGCAACCCGCAATCATGGGATAAGGCCTGGAAGGTGAAGGAAGAATCCGGCGGCTGGTTCGACGAGCTCAGCGATGACGAAATTCTCGCCGCTCAGAAGTTGCTCGCCGAGAAAGAGGGTATTTTCTGCGAGCCCGCTTCCGCCGCTTCCATCGGCGGTGCCATGCGTGACATCAAGTCCGGCAAGATCGCCGAAGGGTCCACCATTGTTTGCACCCTTACCGGTAACGGTCTCAAGGATCCGGACACCGCTATTGAGCAGTGCAAGGACTCCCGCATGGTGACCATCGACGCGGAACTGGACGCGGTGCGCGACGCCATCGTCAAAAATATGTGAAGGCCCGACGTTCAATATCGAACGTTTTTAAAAGGCGTGGCACCGAAAGGTCCACGCCTTTTCTGCTTTTTGCACAAGGCGAATTTCCACCTTGGCCTTGAAACCTGCGTCCGATTGGGGGATATATAAAGAACGAAAAGCAGCCTGTGGCAATAAGTTCATTGGATTTTTCAATTTTTTTATATTGCTGGAAAGCCAGAGACAATAAGGGTTTTTCGGTGAAAGTCTGAGCAAGAAAAAGGTCACCGGTTTGACATCAGTGCAGTGATCTTTAGGCTGCGTAATGACTTCTGCTGGGGAGACCATAATGAGAAAGTCTATTTTTGCGAAGTCCGCACTGGGCTTATTCGCGGCGACCGCCGTATGCACACCGATCACGGCCACCGCTGGCGCGGAATTAAGCGCCGGTGTTTGGTGGGTCTATCAGAACGTAACCAATTCTGATTTCAATTCGACCTCGTTCAACGAGGATCTCGATAATGAAACCGGCGGCAATTTCGCCGATCCGGCGCTGATTTTGTACGCCGATGACGACGGCAGTCACGGCCCTTGGCATTTCAGCGCGGAAACCCGCATCGGTACCGGTTCCTTTACCAGCCCCGCTAACAATAACAGTGGGGACAACTTTACCCTTCACAAGGCCTGGATCGGTTATGACCTGACCGAAGACACCAGTCTCAAGTTGGGTAAAAGCCAGGTACCGTTCGGTTGGAAAACCACTAACTTCTGGCCCGGCGACGGCCTGCAGGGCGGCTACGGCGACCAGATGGACGTGGGCCTGAAACTGAGTGGTGATGCCGGCGCGATCCATTATGACGCGGCCTATTACCACCAGGACGACTGGGGCGAGGACAGTACCGACACCGTTGACGACAACGGTCACTGGGGTACCAGCGCCACCTACCGCAAGATCAAGACCGGCGTACTCAACGTTGACTGGACCTTCCTCGAGCATCACACCATCGGGGCCTCCGCCCAGTACGGTCGGATGCAGGATCTGGTGCCGGTGGCCGCCGGTAATCCGTCCGCCAGTAACGACGAAGGCAGCCACCAGGCCTACGATCTGCACTACATGTTCGAGATGGATAACTGGACCGCCAAGTACCGGTTTATCAGTGTCGAGCGTGATTTCGATGGTATGGACGCGCTGCTCGCCTCCGCCGATGCGCCGGTGGACGACAAGATCGAAAACCAGCGCCATGTGGTGGAAGTGGGCTACAACCACAACAACTGGTTCTACTATGTGGACGCCGGCGTGGCCAGCACCGACACCACCGGTAATAACGCCGATGACGTTCAGTTCATCGCGCCCGGTATTCGCTATCAGTACGGTCCCGGCTGGATCTACTTCGAGTACCTGCAGTCCGACGGCGACATCAATGCCTATGGCGATGTCTACGAATCGGATTTCGATGCGGCCTACGTCGCCTTCGATTTCTACTTCTAAACGCAATGCCGTCAAGCCGGCCCCGTGCCGGCTTCAGGGTTCGGCAACACCGAACCGACCGCGCGGCGCCGCCTTTCTGGTTCTGAGCCGGTGCCGCGTGACACGGAAAATGGAGTCATGCCATGAGCGTGGAATACGAAACAGACTATGAAGCGGGTCAGGATAATGTGCAGGTCCTCGGGATGGACATGCACAATCCGGTCTTCTTCATCAGTGCGGTGCTGATCCTTGCGTTCGTGATCGGTACCCTTATCTTTCCCGCCGAGGCCAAAACGGCCCTCGACGGTGCCAAGGGCTGGACCATCGACAACTTTGACTGGTTGTTCATGGTCGGCGCCAATATCTTCGTTTTGTTCTGTATCGCCCTGATTTTTCTTCCCGTCGGCAAAATCCGCCTGGGCGGCGACGACGCCCGTCCGGATTTCTCGACCCTGTCCTGGTTCGCGATGTTGTTCGCCGCCGGCATGGGCATCGGCCTGATGTTCTGGAGCGTGGCGGAGCCGGTGGGCTACTACACCGACTGGTTCGGTACGCCCCTGAATGTGGCGCCCAACACCCCGGAAGCCAAAGACATGGCGCTGGGCGCGGTGATGTACCACTGGGGCCTGCACCCCTGGGCGATTTACGGCGTGGTGGCACTGTCCCTGGCGTTCTTCGCCTATAACAAAGGCATGCCGCTGACGATCCGTTCCGCCTTCTACCCGATACTGGGGGAACGCTGCTGGGGCTGGCCCGGCCACATCATTGACGTGCTGGCGGTACTGGCGACCATCTTTGGTCTGGCCACGTCCCTGGGGCTGGGCGCCAAACAGGCCGCCGGGGGCATGCACTTTCTGTTCGACACCCCCAACGCCATCAACGTGCAGATCGCGATTATCGTGGGCGTCACGGCGGCGGCGGTGATCTCGGTCATGCGCGGCCTGGACGGCGGCGTCAAGCTGCTGAGTAACATCAACATGGGCCTGGCCGCGCTGCTGTTGCTGTTCGTGATGATCGCCGGCCCCACCCTGTTGATTTTCACCAGCATGGGCCAGACCGCCGTGGATTACGTGGCCAATATCATTCCGCTGAGCAACTGGATCGGTCGTGAAGACCAGGGTTTCCTGCACGACTGGACCGTATTCTATTGGGCCTGGTGGATTTCCTGGTCCCCGTTCGTGGGCATGTTCATCGCCCGGGTTTCCCGGGGTCGCACCGTCCGTGAGTTCCTCACCGCGGTGCTGCTGGTGCCCACCCTGGTGACCGTGGTGTGGATGGCCACCTTTGGCGGCTCTGGTCTGCACCAGACCATCAACGGTATCGGCGAACTCGCCAACGGCGTCGGCGACTCGTCCCTGTCCCTGTTCCAGATGCTGGCCGAACTGCCGCTCACCGCGATCACCTCCTTCCTGGCGATCGTGCTGGTGCTGGTGTTCTTTATCACCTCCTCGGATTCCGGCTCCCTGGTGATCGACTCCATCACCGCCGGCGGCAAGCTCGACGCGCCGGTACCCCAGCGGGTGTTCTGGGCGATTATGGAAGGCCTGATCGCCGGTGCCCTGCTGTATGGCGGTGGCGAGCAGGCGCTGAACGCGCTGCAGGCCGGTGCCATTACCACTGGCTTGCCGTTCACGGTGGTGCTGTTGGTGATGTGCTTCAGCCTCTACAAGGGCCTCTCGGCGGAGCGCAAGCTGATGACCGCCAAACCCTGAAGGCTTCCCGCAAGCCTCGAATAAAAAGCCCGGCCTTCGCGCCGGGCTTTTTTTGTCTGGCGGATAATCAAAGAGCGAGCTGAGATGTTGGCGTCTTCGTAGCCCGGTTCGGTCTCGGTGCCTGTGTCCAGGACCCGCCGTGAATACGTCCCTGTAGGCTTGTGTTCGGCTCCCTGCCTCACACAGTCCTGGACACAGGCACCGAGACCGAACCTCCCTTGGGAGCGAACCGCCGAGCTCAGCTAAGAAGCCAAGCTTGTGCGAGTTGGCCTTACCAAGCTCGCCCCTCCCCAAAAATTTTTCAGAGAGGTTCGGCGCCGGTGATAACCCGGAGCGCTGGAGTCTCACTCCGGAGCGGGTCTGTGTTAGGCCCTTCCGGGACCCTGGAGAACAGGACGTTCGACAGGGAGTCTACAGGGACGTATTCACGACGTTCCCGGAAGGGCCTAACACAGACCCGCGCCCCCGGCTGGAGAGAACCGAGCGCCGCGACTTATCGGGTGTGGCGGTTAATGGTGTATTGGAGGTTGAGCAGGGCGGGGAGGTGCGGCCCGATCAGACCCTTGCCGGTGGTCAGCAAGGCGCCGGCCAGATCCCGGTCCGGGTCCGCCCAGCAATAGATGCTGATAAAACCCAGGTGCCCGAAGGCGCGCGGCGCCGCCGGCCCGAACAGGCCAATACCGCGATTGCCCAGCATAAAACCTGGCGAGAACGTCAGCGGCAGCATCAGGGTGCGGTCCACTCGGGGGCGCCGCGAAGCAGGCGCCAGCGCCGCCGCCACCGTCTCCGGTCGGAAAATCTGATGGTCGCCCCAGCGGCCGCCATTGAGCAGCATCTGGAAGAAGCGGCTGGCTTCCTCGGCGGTGGCGTACAGGTTGCCGGCGGGCACCACCGCCTGCTGGAAGCGCTCGTCGTTGGTGACTTCCACCACCTCGCCGAAGGTGCCGCCCACCGCGTAGTTCAGAAACAGGTCCACCAGCTTCATCGGCACACCGGTGGCCACGTCGCGGGCGCGCTCCGGGCCGGTGGCGCCGAAGGTGAAGTAGCGCATGCCCATGGGCTGGCGTACCACCCGGTCCAGGGTGGCGTTGAGGCCCTCGCCGGTGACTTTTTCCACCACCGCGCCCAGGATGAAACCGGCGGTGATGGCGTGGTAGGACTGGTTGCCCAGGGTGCTGGGCCGGGCTTCGCAGAGCAGTTTCACGATCTCATTCGGCCGGTACAGGATGTCCGGCTCCACCGCCTGCTCCGGGCGCGGAATGCCGGCCCGGTGGGTGAGCATATGCCGCAGGGTGGTGTTCTGCTTGCCGTGGCAGCCGTATTCGGGCAGATAGCGGCTGACCGGGTCGTCGAGGTGCAGCTGGCCCTGTTCCGCCAGGTGATGCACCAGCATGGCGGTGATCGACTTGGAGGCGGAGAACAGGCACACCGGGGTCTCGGTGGTGAGCAGGCGCTCGCTCACCGGGTCCGCGTAGCCAATCGCCCGGTCCAGGAACACGCTGCCCCGGCGGCGCAGGCTGAGCGCGATGCCCGGGCTCATGCCGCCCCGGTAGAGCCGCCGCGTGGCCCGCCAGATCGCCTCGACCCGGTCGTCGTCCAGCCCGGCCTCGGCGGCGGGCGCTTCGCTGCCCTGGGCGATAAGCGGCGCCAGATTGCGGGGGATCGGGGTGCGTTGCGGGGAAAGAAGGCGGCTGAGGCGCGGGCGTAGGGCCATGGGCAATCCGGTATCCGTGGTTGATCAGGCCATTGTCCATGGCCGCCAATCGTGGACAATGGCTGAAACAACCATTCCGGCGGCGGGCGCGTCAGTGCCCAAGAGGTGAGCACCATGAACGAGATCAAGCAATCCGGATTCGAGAGCTTTCAGGAGTTCTACCCCTACTATCTGCAGGAGCACACCGACCCGACCTGCCGTCGGCTGCATTTCTTCGGCACCCTTGGGCTGTTCGCGGTGCTGGCCGGCGTTCTGATCACCGGCAACCTGTGGGGGCTGTTGTTGCTGCCGGTGGTGGGCTACGGCTTCGCCTGGGTGGGGCACTTCTTCTTCGAGCACAATCGCCCGGCCACCTTCAAGCACCCCTGGTACAGCCTGGCCGGTGACTTCGTGATGTTTAAGGACATCCTCACCGGGCGTATTCGCTGGTGACCCTGGCACAGCGGTTCGTCCCCGGTGAGGCGCCGGCCCGGCGCGACGACAAGCCGGACCTGGACAGCCCGGCGCGCATCGAGGCGATGGTGGATTCGTTCTACCAGCGGGTGCTGGACGACCCGCTGCTGGCGCCGGTGTTTCTGGAGGTGGCGCGCATCGATCTTGACGAGCATCTGCCGCTGATCGCCGCCTACTGGAAAAAGATGCTGCTCGGCGATACCGCCTACGACCGGCACATGATCGCCAAGCACCGCGCGGTGCATGACAAGCAGCCGCTTACCGGCGCCCACCACGAACGCTGGCTGGCCCTGTTCACCGCCAACCTGCAGGCACACTTCAGCGGCCCCAATACCGACCGCGCCCGCCTGCTCGCCGCCCGCGTCATGGACAACCTCTACCGACAGCTCTCTCAACGCTAGTTAGCCGGAAGGCTGTCTCTCCATCGGGGGCGAGCCTCTGTGCCGGGACCTTCCGGGAACGCCGTGAATACGTCCCTGTAGGCTCCCTGTCGAACGTCCTGTTCTCCAGGGTCCCGGAAGGTCCCGGCACAGAGGCGCGCTGAGGGAAACGTCACCGCCACGGGCCCACCCGATTCCGCGCGGGCTTTCTGGAGAGAACGAACACTCTGGGATCCTGCCGGCCGGCAGAGCCGGCCTTTCGCTTGCAAGGCAAGCTCCCACAAGCCCGCTCCCACAAGGTTCGCTATACCCTTTGCCCGAGTGTCAAGCGCCGAACACACCCTCGGCTTTCAGGCGCTGGAATTCTTCCTCGGACAAGCCAAGCTCGCCGCGCGCCACGGCTTCGGTGTCGCCGCCGGCGTCGCCGCCGGGCCAGCGCGTGGCGCCGGGGGTGCCGCCCAGGCGCGGCATTATGGCGGGGATTTTCAGCGGCGCGCCGTTGATTTCGACCTGCTGGAACAGGCCGCGGGCCTGGAAGTGCGGGTCAGCCATCATGTCGGCGGCACTGTAGATCGGGCCGCAGGGCACCCGGTTGGCTTCCAGCTTTTGCAGCACCTCGGGGCTGGGCAGGGTGGCGCACCAGGCCTCGATGGCGCCGTCGATTTCCGCTTCGTTTTCCACCCGCCCCGGGTTCTTCGCCAGGCGCGGATCCTCGGCGAGATCGACACGCCCCGCGGTGGTCATCAAACGTTTAAAAATGGAATCACCGTTGCCGCCGATAATCACGTATTTGCCGTCCGCGCAGCGGTAGGTGTTGGTGGGCACGATGCCGGTGACGGTGGAGCCGGCGGGCTGGCGTATCTCGCCGGCGCCGTCGAATTCCGGGATCACCGCTTCCAGCAGATTGAACACCGATTCGAACAGAGCCACATCGACCACCTGGCCCTGCTTGCTGCTGTGGCGTTCGAGCAACGCCAGGGCGATGCCCAGGGCCGCGTGCAGCCCGGCCACGGTGTCGCCCAGGGACAGGTTGGGGCGCACCGGGCGCTCGCCGGGGAAGCCGTTCACGTAGCGCAGGCCGCCGATGCCCTCGCACACCGACGCATAGCCCGGTTTGTCCGCGTAGGGGCCGTCCTGGCCATAGCCGGAGATGCGTGTGTAGATCAGGCCCGGATTGCTCTCCTTGAAGCGCTCCGGCCCGAGCCCCCAGTTTTCCAGGGTGCCGGGGCGGAAGTTTTCGATCAGCACGTCGCTGTCGTCGATCAGGCGCGCCGCCAGTTCGCGGCCGGCGTCGCTCTTCAGGTCCAGGGTCACGGAGCGCTTGTTGCGGCCCAGGCTGCGCCACCAGAACGAGGTGCCGGTGTCGTCCAGGGTGCGCCAGCCGCGAATCGGGTCGCCGCCGGGCGGCTCCACCTTGATCACCTCGGCGCCGAAATAGGCCAGCAGGGTGCCGGCGAAGGGGCCGGCCAGCAACTGCCCCAGTTCCACCACTTTGACGCCGGCCAGCGGCAATGCCCGTTGGTTCATGGACGGTCCTCGTTCCAGGTTCTGTGCTCGGGGAAAGCTCTAGTGTGCCCAAGGTGGACGGGATTGTCCGCCCGGCGCGCGCGGCGATGCTACAATCGCCGCCGTTGTGCCCGCTACCCCTGGAGACCCGATGACCCCGGAACGACACCGGCGCCTGTGCGCCGCCCTGGACCGACGCCAGCCGGACTTGTCCGTGATTCTGGAAGGGGTGCACAAGCCGCACAACATCAACGCCATCGTGCGTACCTGCGACGCGGTGGGCGTGCTGGATGTCCATGCGGTACTGCCGGAAAACCGGGCGCGGGCCTCGGCCAGCAGCGCCATGGGCTCGCAGCGCTGGGTCTACGTGCATGAGCACGACAGCGGCCCGGAGGCTGTGGCCGCCGCCCGGGCCCAGGGGCAGCAGGTGCTGGCGGCGCATTTCTCCGACACCGCCGTGCCCTACCGGGAGGTGGATTTCACCCGCCCCACGGCGGTGCTGTTCGGTACCGAGAAGTTCGGCATCACCGAACGCACCGTGGCCGCCGTGGACCAGCATGTGATCATTCCCATGATGGGCATGGTGTCCTCGTTCAATGTCAGTGTGGCGGCGGCGATCATTCTCTCCGAGGCCTGCGAGCAACGCCGCGCGGCCGGGCTGTACCAACAGCGCCGGCTCAGCGAAGCGCGCTACCAGCACGCCTTCTTCCGCTGGGCGCACCCGCGTCTGGCGGCGCTTTGCGAACGTTACGGCGTGCCGTACCCGGCCCTGGATGACGAGGGCCGCATTGCCGAGCCGCGACGTTTCGACTTCCTACTCAGCGAGGCTGTCCGCCGTGGCGAAGACGCTTGACCCTAACCCGCCCCTCGATCTTCAAGCGCGTCTGAACCGCCTGCTGCCCAATATCCGTCTGTTGGCCACGCCATTGCCGCTGGTGCCGGCGCTGCGGCTGTGGCTGCTTGACGAACTGGTGGACGAGCGGCTCGACCAGGACGTCGCCAACGCCCTGATGGAAGCGCCGCCGTACTGGTCGCTGTGCTGGGCCTCCGGCCAGGTGCTGGCTCGCCATCTGCTGGCGCACCCGGAGTGGGTGCGTGGCAAAACCCTGGTGGATGTGGGGCCGGGCTCCGGGGTGGTGGCGATCGCCGCCGCCCTGGCGGGGGCGCGCCGCGTGATCGCCTGCGACCTGGACCCGGACGCGCTGGCCGCCACCGCCGCCAACGCCGTGCTCAACGGCGTGGAGGTGGCGCTCAGCGACGATCTGGAGGCCTGCCTGGCCGACGCCGACTGCATCAGCGCCGCCGACATTCTCTATGATCGGGACAATCTACCGCTGCTGGAACGCTTCCACGCCAGCGGCCTGCCGATACTGCTGGCCGACTCCCGAATCCCCGATCTTGATCCGCCCGGTTTGACGTTGCTCGGCACCTGGCAGGCCTCCACCTGGCCGGACCTGGGTGAGTCCGGCGAGTACAACCGGGTGAGAATCTTTGCGTCGGAACCCTGACCCCGGTCTTGGGTCGAAGCTTGCGTTACGCACCGTTGATTCACAGGAGGGTTTGACCTTGCGCACCGCTCTGAAACGACCTCTCGATTTGATTAGTGCCGTGGTTCTGATGAGCCTGTTGTCGGCGTCCGCCGGCGCCGCCTTGCCGACGCGTATCGCCAGCGGTGAAGAGTTGCCGTCGCTGGCGCCGATGGTGGAAAAGACCGCCCCGGCGGTGGTCAATATCGCCATTGAAACCCGGGTGCGCGCGGCCCAGAACCCGCTGATGCAGGACCCGTTCTTCCGTCGCTTTTTCGATATGCCGGATCAGGCGCCCAGCCGCCGGGCGGTATCCGCCGGCTCCGGGGTGATTGTCGACGCCGATCAGGGCTACGTGCTCACCAACGCCCATGTGGCGCGCAACGCCGACAAAATCGAAGTGACCCTGATCGACGGCCGCGAGCTGTCGGCGGAGCTGGTGGGCCTGGACGAGGAAGTCGACCTGGCGGTGCTGAAACTGGAAAGCGCCGAAGATCTGACACAGATTCGCATCGCCGATTCCGCCGGTCTCAAGGTTGGTGATTTCGTGGTCGCCATCGGCAACCCCTTCGGTCTTGGGCAAACGGTGACCTCCGGCATCGTGTCGGCACTGGGCCGCACCGGCCTGGGTATCGAGGGCTACGAGAATTTCATTCAAACCGACGCCTCGATTAACCCGGGCAATTCCGGCGGCGCGCTGGTCAATCTCAACGGCGAACTGGTAGGCATCAACACCGCCATCCTCGCCCCCGCCGGCGGCAACGTGGGCATCGGCTTCGCCATCCCCACCAATATGGCGGTGAACGTAATGGACCAGTTGATCGAACACGGCGAAGTACGGCGCGGGGTGCTCGGCGTCACTATTCAGGAGCTCACCGAGGAACTGGCCAGCGCCTTCAAGGTGGATCGCCGCAAGGGCGTGGTGATCACCAATGTGCTGCCGGACAGCGCCGCCGATGAAGCCGGCCTGAAAGCCGGTGACGTGGTGCTGGAAGTGGACGGCCAGCCGGTGGACCGGGTCTCGGACTTGCGCAACAAGGTCGGGTTGTCGCCGGTGGGCGAGAAAATCGAAATGACCATTCAACGGGACGGCCGCCGCAAGACGGTCACCGCGGTGATCAGCGAATCCGGCCTCGGCGCCGACGCCGGCGACGGCGTGTCTTCTCACCTGCAAGGCGCCAACCTGCGTGACCTGCGCGACGGCGAGCTTGATTACGTCAAACAGGGCGTGCTGGTGGAAAACGTGGCGCGGAATTCCGCCGCCTGGCGCGCCGGCCTGCGGCGCGGCGACGTGATCGTTAATGTGAACCGTCAAGACGTCAACAATTTGGAGCAGTTACGTGCAGCCGTGCCGGATAAGGACGCCGCGCTGCTGCTGCGCATTAACCGAGAGGGCGGAGTGTTCTTCGCCGTGGTCCGCTAAGGCTGGTTGAAACGGGCCTTGTGGGAGCGGGCCCAGCCCGCGAAAGGGAGCGAAGCTCCCGGCAGGATGCCAGAGACGTCTGAAGGCGGGCACTAACCAGGTCTCTGGTATCCCGCCGGGTGGCTAGCGCCACCCTTTCGCGGGCAGGGCCCGCTCCCACAAAGAGCGGCCGGGGCTAGTTTAGAGGGAAGTCGGTCCAGCCGTCCGTCCAGTCGCGGGCGGCGCCGGGCCGGATGGCGCCGATATACAGTGCGGATTCATCCCAGAACTCCCCTTGGGGCGGCGCCACGGCGCCGTCCTTTAGGGCCGAGGTGCCGCCGGGGGCGAAGTCCGGGTTCACGGTGCTGCTCACATCGCGGCTGAACTGCGGATCCACGGCGAAGCGCGCGCCCACGGTGTCGCGGAAGTAGGCGGCTTCGTCGAGGCCGCCGTCGTCGTCCGCGGTTCCGCTTTCGTCCTCGAAATAGCTGATGCCGCGCCCGCCGATGTCGTTGATCGCCAGGGCCTCGAACGTCAGGCGCCCGTTGTCCAGATTGGCCACCGTCACCGCGTCCTTGATGTCCACCGCTTCCCCCGAAAAGCCGTGCAGGAACAGGTTGTGGAAATGCCCGCCGGTGCCTTCGCGCAACGTCATGGCGCGGTGGTGACGGGTGTGGCTGCGCGGGCTCACCAGGGTGACGTTGTACATCACCGGTTCCGACATCGGCTCGGCGTCGTGCTGGCCGCCGTTGTTGTCCGCCTCGAAGGCGTTGTCGCCGCTGTTCGGGTGCTGCTGCGCAATCAGGAATTGCACCCGGCCGCGCCAGCCCCAGTCCCAGTCCAGCGAATCGTCGCCGGCGCCGGTGATCAGAACGTGGCGCAGGTCCGCGGTGCCACCGAACATTTCCACGCCGTCGTCCAGAGAGCGGTGCACCTGCACATGGCGGACAATGGTGCCGCTGCCGCAACCGCCCAGGGTCAGGCCGTTGAGTTCGTTGTTGGCGTACACCTCGAAGCCGGCGAACTCGATGCGCGCGTACTCCAGCACGCCGCAACTGCCGTCGGCGTCGTCGCCGCCGAAGGCGCCGCGGGTATCGGTGGCCGGCACCCCTTCGATCTGCGCGTCGGCCTGGTTCACCGGCGCCGAGCCGAGCAGCACCACGCCGCCCCAGTCGCCGGGGGCGCGGGTGCCCTCCGGTTGCCCGCTGGTGAACACGATCGGCGTATCCGCGCTGCCGGCGGCGTGCAGGCTGGCGCCCCGCGTCACCACCAACGCCGACCCCGGCTGCCCCTCAATACGGGTGCCCGGCTCGATAGTGAGACGCGCGCCGTCCTCCACATAAACGATACCGTCCAATACCCAGGTGCGGTCGGCGGACCAGCGGTGCTCGCCGGTGAGCGGGCCGGCCACCACCTGGCGTCCGGAGAGCAGGCCGCCGATGTAAGGCTGCAAGAACACCCCGGCGGCAATCACGCCGACCAGCGCCAGTGTGCCCAGGCCCAGCCACCAAAGGGTCGATGAGCGTGGCGACGTCGTGGCGTTCCCGGAGGTGTGCTGGGCGGTGTGCTGGGGGGAAGCGGGCGCCGTATTGTTACCGGCCGGCGAAGGGGCGCTGGTTTTATGCAGCAGGCCACCCTGGCGGTTGGCCGCTTTCAGCTTGCGGCCCAGTTCGCGGATGCGCGGGTGTTCGCTGGACAGCGCCTTCTCGATTACCTCGGCGCGGTACTGCGAGTCGTTAAGGAGCGTGTTGAAGTGGATAAAGCGCAGCGAACCGTCGCCGCTTTGATCGTAGTTTTGTTTCAGTTGCCACAGCAGTTCCACGAGCTGTGCCCGTGGTGACGATTCGCCACTCATGATGCCCCCTCCCCGGACGGAATTCCCCATTGCAGGGAACGCAGTCTGGGAGCGGGGCGTTACAGTGCGATGAAATCAGACGCCAAGAATCTTGTCGGCGGCTTTTTCCGCGATCATCACCGTGGGCGCATTGGTGTTGCCGCCGATCAGCGTTGGCATGATCGACGCATCCACCACCCTCAGGCCTTCCAACCCGTGCACTTTCAGGTCCGGGTCCACCACCGCCTGGTCGTCGACGCCCATCTTGCAGGTGCCCACCGGGTGGTAAATGTTGTCGCACTTGTGGCGCAGGAAGGCGCGGATCTGCTCGTCGCTCTGCACATCGGCGCCGGGGGCGAGTTCTTCGCCGCGCCAGGGTGCCAGCGCGTCCTGGGCCATGATCGCGCGCATTGCCTTGACGCCGCGCACCATGCCTTCCATGTCGTCCGGGTGTTCCAAAAAGCGCGGGTCGATCAGCGCCGGGCTGCGCGGGTCCGCATCGCGCAGACGAATGGTGCCACGGCTCTTGGGACGCAGAATGCAGACGTGGCCGGAGTAGCCGTGACCCATACTGAACATCCAGTTCAGACCGTGGTTATCGAGTTTGGCGGCGGTCAGGTGCAGCTGCAGGTCCGGGCGTTCTTCCTCTGGCCGCGATTTGATGAAGCCGCCGGCTTCCGCCACGTTGGAGGTCAGTTGGCCGCTGCGTTTGGTAAAGAAATCCCACACCGCCTTGGCGCCGGTGAAGGGCAGCTCCCAGGAGCCCATGGTGAAGGTGTCGCGGCGCCGGTTGCGGTGAATCACCAGCACGTCCGGGTGATCCTGAAGGTTGCTGCCGACACCGGGCAGCTCGTGCACCGTGTCGATACCGTGGCGCTTCAGCTCCTGCGGATCGCCGACCCCGGACAATTGCAGCAACTGCGGCGAATTGATCGCGCCGCCGGACAGAATCACCTCGCCGGCCTCGATGGTGTGCATGCCGCCCTTATGCTCCACCTCCACGCCGGTGGCGCGTTTACCGTCGAAGCGCACCCGGTGCACCAGGGCGCCGGTCATTACCGTCAGGTTGTCGCGTTCCAGGGCCGGGTGCAGATAACCGCGTGCCACGCCCCAGCGCTCGCCGTCCTTCTGATTGACCTTGTACATCGACATCCCTTCCTGGGTGTCGTTGTTGAAGTCATCGGTGGCCGGGTGGCCGGCCTGCACACCGGCGGTCACGAACGCCTCGCTGACCGGGTGGCGGTATTTAAGCTCGGCGATATTGAGGTTGCCGTTGACGCCGTGGAATGGGCCTTCGCCGCCGGGCTCATAGTGTTCGCAACGCTTGAACAGCGGCAGCACGTCTTTATAGCCCCAGCCCGGGTTGCCGAGCGATTCCCAGTGGTCGTAATCCCAGGGGTGGCCGCGGGTGTAGCACATGGCGTTCACCGCCGAGGACCCGCCCAGGGTCTTGCCGCGGGGAATATAGATTTCACGGTTATTGAGTGCTTTCTGCGGTACCGTGTAATAACGCCAGTTGCGGGCGTTGGAGCGCATCAGCCAGATAATCCCGGCGGGGATGCGAATGAACAGGCTGTTGTCCGCGGGGCCCGCTTCCAGCAGACAAACACGGGTATTGGGGTTCTCGGAAAGCCGGTTGGCCAGGACGCAACCGGCGGAGCCGGCGCCCACGATCACATAATCAAACTGCATGCCGCTCGCCTATGTTCAGTGCCTATTTCAACCAGTATATAACCTGTACCGCGCTGCTGTTATTGACCCTTTGTATCCGCGCCACGGCCAATGCGGAGCCGCCGCCGGACTGGCGGCCCGTGGCCTTCGAGGGCGAAACCCGCTACCAATGGACTGACGACGGCTGCTGGCGGGCCACGGCGCGGGCCAGCGCCTCGGGTCTGGCCCGCGAGCAGGTCGTCGATCTGGCCCGCACGCCGTGGCTGAACTGGCGCTGGCGGGCCGCTGAAACGCCGGCCTGGCCTGTGGCGGACGAGCAGAGCAAGCAGGGCGACGATTTTCAGGCGCGGGTCTATGTGATCAAGAAGGGCTGGGTGCCCTGGCGGACCCGGGCGATCAATTACGTTTGGTCGCGCTCGCACCCGCCGGGCAGCCACTGGCCCAACCCCTATGCCGAGCAAGCGGAAATGGTGGTAGTCCAGGGTCCGGGCGGCGCCGGGCCGTGGCGGGGCTTCAGCCGTGACGTGGCGGCCGATTTCAAGCGCTTCCACGACCTTGAGGTGGAAACCGTGGACGCGGTGGCGATCATGACCGACACCGACAACACCGGCGTGGCCGCCGAAGCCTGCTATGAACTGCCGTCCTTTTCCGGGCGGCCGCGTCATTCCCGACCATCTCAACGGTAATCACGGTTGCGGACCCGGATTAAGGCTGTTTATTATTCAGGCAGCCCGTTTTCTTTACCTGCTTTCTGATTAGCCGGCCCGGGTCGATTAATCAGAGATCAGGACAGTACCCGCGCCATCCGCCGGCGCGTGCTTTTGAGGCCTGGCGCGGTGCCCGTTTTTCACCGCCGCCCGCCCCTGTCGCAGAATCGTCACGCTTAAAGACTTTCATGACTCCGCGGAACGCGGAAGAAAACGTCGGAACAGGCGAAGGTGCCTATGAGTGAGCGTATTTTGCGGTTGGACAAGGCGGGCACGCCGGTGGAATGGCTGGATTGGCAGGCCGCCGCGGTGCTCTACGCCCGGGGTCTGGTGACCTGGACCCTGGGCGACGTGATTTACAACCTGCGCGGGGGCATGTGCCGCCTGACCGGCGACCGCTCACGGCTGTCCCTGCATTCCATTATCGCCTGCGACGGCATCGCCAGCCCGCGCCGTCGCACCCGTCCGCCGCTCACCAACCGCGCCCTGTTCCGCCGCGACCAGCACCTGTGTCTTTACTGCGGCAAACCCTACCCGGAAGCGCTGCTCACCCGTGACCACATCCGTCCCACCTCGCGGGGCGGCAAGGATAACTGGCTCAATGTGGTGGCCGCCTGCCGGCGCTGCAATCAGCACAAAGGCGACCGCCTGCCGGAAGAGATCAACATGGAGCTGCTGGCGCTGCCCTATGTGCCGAACATGGCGGAATATCTGGCGCTGATTAACAGCCATCGCATCCGCGGCGACCAGATGGCGTTCCTGCGCAGCCAGTTCGGTAAGAACAGCCGGCTATTACTCTAATGAGGGTGAAGTGCGTGAATTTTCTGTGAAGGTCTTTGCTTTGTAAAATAATGCCTCCATAGGCGCCGGTTTTGGTCCCTGAGTGAAGAACATTGCTTGTTTGTTCACGCAGCGACTGGCAACTTACACGTTATAATTATTTTAACGTTCGGGAAGCCACCTTGGCGCGTTTTTCTCTTTTTATCGTTTGCTTGCTTCTGCCTTTGACGGTGTCCGCCGGACTCCGCTCCGCCGCCTTCTACTATGGCCCGGATATCCCCTGGAATGAGCTGGCTGTATTCGACCTGCCGGTGGTGGAGGCGGCACAGAGTGACGCGCCGCCCGCGCATTTGGTGGGGGAATTCTATGCTTATGTCAGCCTGGGCGAAGTGCTGCCCTCGAGAGATTACGCGTCCGGTATCAAGCCGGCGTGGGTTCTGGGCGAAAATCGTGACTGGCAAAGCCGGGTTCTGGATCTGACCAACGAAAATCTCCGCGGTTATTTGGTGGAGGAGGTGATCGCCCCGTTGTGGGCGCAAGGCTACCGGAAGTTCTTTTTCGACACCCTCGACAGCTATCGTCTGATAGAGGGCACTTCCGGTGATCTGGAAGCACAGCGTGAAGGTCTGCGGACGCTGATCACTGCTATTGCCGAGGCCTTCCCGGGTGCCCGGTTTATTTTGAACCGTGGTTTTGAGCTTCTGCCTGCCGTCCATGAACACGTGGACGCGGTCGCGGCGGAGTCGTTGTATCAGCGCTGGGTGCCCGCGGAGAAGCGCTACCAGCCGGTCCCGGAAGAAGATCGAAAGTGGCTGCTCGACCGGTTCGAGGAAGTTCGTGAGCGCTACAGTCTGCCTACCATAGCCATTGATTATGCGCCGCCGGGCGACCGCGCCGGCGCCCGCGCTTTGGCCGAGCGTATTAAAGCCCGGGGCGTGATTCCCTGGGTCAGCAACCCGGCTCTGGACATGCTCGGGGTGGGGCAAATCGAGGTGATGCCACGCCGGGTTCTGGCGGTTCATGGCGAACCGAAAGGCAGCCGCTGGGAGCAGAGTGAGCTGGTGCGCTTTGCCCTGATGCCTATGCAATTCCTGGGGCTGGTCCCGGATATGCGGGATGTCGGCGATCCGATGCCCGAAGGTACGCTGACTGGCCGGTATGCCGGCATCGTCACCTGGATCAATGAGCCTGATCGGGTGAACGGCCGGTTTCGAAAATGGCTGGCCGCTCAAGTGGCCAATGGCGTGCCGGTGGTGATCCTCGGACAGATGCCCTTTGACCCCCAGGATCCGATCAGCAAGCCGTTTGGTTTGCAAGCGCAACCGACGCCCCGGACTCTCCCCCGGGTGGTGGAACAACACCCGGCGATGGGGTTCGAAGCGCCGTTGCCGGCGTTACTGGAAATCGCCGCGCCGCTGACCCTCGACGTTGGTGAATCCTGGTTGCGGCTTGCCGCCGGCGACCACGAGTATACGCCGGTGGCGGTCACCGATTGGGGGGGCTATGCCCTGGATCCGTTCGTGGTGCGCTCCACGTTGCCGACCATTACCAGTGAGGAAACCACCGACCGCTGGATGCTCCAGCCGCTGACCTTTCTGCGCGAGGCGCTCAAGCTGCCGGCGATGCCGGTGCCCGATGTGACCACGGAAAATGGGCGGCGGTTGTTCTTTGCGCATATGGACGGCGACGGTTTTCCCAATCTCGCGGAAGTGGAAGGCTATCGCGGCCAGGCTGCCGGCGAGGTGCTGCTGCAGGAGATACTCAAGCGCTACCGGGTACCCACCACCCTTTCGGTGGTCGAAGGCGAGGTGGCGAAGACCGGGCTCTACCCGAAACGTGCCGACGAGCTGGAAGATATCGCCCAACGCATGTTCGAGTTGCCGCACGTGGAGGCGGCCACGCACACTTATTCGCATCCGTTTTACTGGTATGAGGCCAGCCAGAAACCGGACGCGATACTCGGCAGTGAGGGCCCCCTGCGACTGAACATCCCCGGTTATAAACTGGATATTCAGCGCGAACTGGTCGGGTCCGCCGACTACATGGAAGAGCGGCTTTTGCCGCCCGGCAAGGACGTGGAGATGGTGCTGTGGAGCGGTGATACCAAGCCCACCGAAGAGGCCCTGGAAATCGCCCGAAAAAACGGCCTGCTGAACATGAATGGCAGCGATACCTTGATTACAGAGAGCGCGCCGAGCTGGACCTTGATCAAGGGCATCGGCCTGCCCAAGGGCGATGAATACCAGGTTTACGCACCGAATCAGAACGAGAACGTGTACACCGGCAATTGGCGCGGCCCCTTTTATGGTTTCCAAAGAGTGATCGAAACGTTCCAGCTTACCGGTGAGCCGATTCGCTTTAAGCCGATCAATGTGTACTACCACACCTATATCGCCAGCAAGAACGCCTCCTTGACCTCGTTGCGCCGGGTCTTTGATTGGGTGCTCTCTCAGCCGGTGCATGCCGTGTTTGCCTCGGAGTATGTCCGCAAGGTATTGGATTTCAACCGGATGGTGGTGGCCCGTGACGGCGATGGCTGGCTGATACGGGGCGGGGGTGAGCTGCGCACCTTGCGTGTGCCAGCCGGTGTGGCGCTGCCCGATCTGGCGCGCAGCGCGGGTATTGCGGGCTACCAAGAAGGCGGCCCCGGGCCTTATGTGCACATGAGCGGCGAAACGGCCCATTGGCGTAGCGGCGATGCTGGTAAAGACACCGGGCTTTGGTCGGCCAATGCCCGGCTCACGGCGTTTGAGCGAAACGGAAGCACCCTGCGCTTTTCCCTGCGCGGCTATTTGCCGCTGTCGTTTACCCTGATGCAACCTGCGGACTGTGTGTTGCGCCAGGGCGAGCAGGTGATCGAACCGGCGCGGCGCGATGGACGTCTTTACCAATACAGGAGCGACCAGCGTGAGCTCAACGAGCTACGGCTACAGTGTCGACAGTGAACGCCGCCGGGTCATCGGGCTGACCGAACTGGCCGCGCTTGTCGTTCTGGTGGCGGTGGTGTGCTGGCTGGTGTTCCCCCGCGATCTCTCCGACACCCTGCGGAATGCGGACCTGGACGCGGTCACTTTGTCCTATTCCACGGCCTGGCTGAAAGCGAAACCTGATGATCATGAGCTGCGCCTGGTTCTGGCTCGCGACTTGATTGAGTTGGGGCGCTTTGCGGAAGCCGACAAGCAATTGAATTATGTTGCCGCGAAGACGGCCCGGCCATCGCTGCTGGATGAGGTGCAATGGCTGCAAGCGCGTTTGCCGTTCGTGGCGTTGATGGCTATGGCACCGGCTGAGCGCGGTGGTAGCGCGTTGAGTGCCCGCGCCAGAGTGGCGTTTGCGAAGGTGCGGCCGGAACGGCTGGAGACGGCACAGTTGCAGCGGTACGCCGAGATGGCTCTGATTATGGGCAATCTGGACCTGGCGGTGAGTGCCTATCATTTGCTCGCGGTTCAGGCACCGCCGGCATGGCAATGGCATCGCAAGGCCGGCGACGCGCTGTTGGCCCGGGGCCGGTACGCTCGAGCCTCCGAGGAATACATCCTGGCGATGCGAGCGCAGCAAGACGGAGCCGGGCGCGCTGACTTTTTGAAAGCGGTAAGTACCCTTCAGGCGGGCGGATTATCCGGCCAGGCTTTGGGTGTGGCCGCTCGTTGGGAAGGTGCGTTTTTGAACGACTCGGAGGTACTTTATCGCCTTATGAGCCTGGCGCGTGCCGCTGGAGATGGTGTGCGGGCACAACACTATGCGGTGCTGTTGTTGCGCCTCCGGAAAGACGAGGTGCGCCAGTGAAACGGAAGTGGTTGTGGCTGGCACCGCTGGCGGTGGGCGTTTCAATCAGCGCCGTGGCTCAGGCGCCAGTACCGTACGAGCACCGTTACTACGATGACGGTTATCAGGTCTTCGTCGGTAACGGCAATCTGCCACGTGCCCGGGAAGTGGTGGAGAACGCACTCTATTGGCGTCCCGCCGATCCGATGTGGTTGCAGAGGTTGGCGCAGGTCGCTGGGTGGCAAGGCGATGTGGAGCTGTCTCTGGCGGCCTGGTTGAAACTGGCGGAATCTGATAACAGCGATTTGGCGTGGCAGCGGGTACTGGAACTGGCTCCGGCGACGTTCAACAACGAGTTGGCGCTGCGCGCCCGCCGCCGATTGCTGCGCAACGACCCTCGAAACGAAACACTGGTCGCCTTGGTGGCCGCTGAGTACGAACGCCTGGGGCGGCCTGAAGAGGGCATAGCGTTCCTGGATGACTGGAGTGAGCGGCACCCCAGCCCCACGGTGTTTGAAGTGCTGCAGCGCCTCGCCGAGCAGAGCGGCCACGATGCTGAAGCGATCCGTTATTACCGTGCGTTCATGGACCGTTACGGCCCGCGCCCGCGAATGGCCTGGCACGCGGCGGATCTGCTGTGGCTGCGTGGCGAACGTGAACGCGCTTACCGGGCGTTGCGACGGGACGCGGACGGGCTCTCTTATGACCCCAACCTGACCCGACGCCTGGCGGTGATGGCCACGGAGCTCGGCGACTGGCCCGCCGCACTGAACGATTACCAGCGGCTTTTCGCCAAGGGGCATGCCAGCGTCGGGGACGGCTACCGCTACTTAACCCTGGCGCGCTATCAGGCGCCCGAGCGGGTGGCTTCGATTTTGCGCCACCTGTGGGAGCAAAGCGACGATCCACGCCTGGCGGTCAGCTATCTTTATGCGTTGCGCGAAGATGGCGACAAGCGTGCCATGGCACTGTTCTTCGAGGGTTTGTCCGAACAGGAGCGCCGCGCCTTCTATCAGGATCGGGGTTTCCTGCTGGTTTACGCCGACTACCTGCAGTGGACCGGCCAGCCGGAGCGGGCCCGGTCGGTGTTGCGGCAGGCCCTGGCGCTGGCGCCGGACGACGTTGAAGTGCGGATGTCCTGGCTGTGGTTGCTGATCGGTCTGGGCGATGACAGCACGCTCACCGGCAGCCTGGTGCGTTGGCACGACCAGATCGCTTACGACCCACGCTATCTTGAGGTGTTGGCGGCTGCGTTCATGGCGCTTGATCAGCCGGAGCAAGCCTTGCGATATGAAATGGCGTTGCTGAAAGGCGACCCGGACAATTGGCGCCGCCGCTGGGCTTACGCCCAGGCGTTACTGGCCGCCGGCCAGGAAGATCAGGCCTGGCCGATGTTGCGTCAATTGTGGCGCGACCCACCACCGGCGGACACCATCAACGTGCTGGATCGCCCGCTCTACAACGAGATGCGCAGTGCCTTGGTGGCACGGTTTGAAAACGGTGACACCCAGCTGCGCTTCCAGCAGCGCCAATGGGCCGCCACCAAGCCGTCCGAACGCGCCCAACGTGCCGAATGGCTGGCGCAGTGGTCGCTCGGGGTGAACGCGCGGGAGTTGGCCCGGCTGTGGTACCTGCGCCAGCAGCAGTGGCGCCCGGAGGGCCTGCCGCCCGGCTCGGCGCTGGCTTTGGCGACTCTGGAAGACGACCGTCTGGCGATTCGCGAACTGCGGGACCAGCACGGCGAACAACTGACGGCGGGTGAGCGCCTGGAGGCCGACAACACCCTGGGCCGCAAGCGTCTCGCCGCCGCGCAGTTGGCGGAGCAACAGCGGTACGCACCGCAAGTGGCGGACCAGCACCCGCAGCAGGAAAGCCTGCTGTTGCCCGCCGAAGAGAATGTCGCCGTTAACCTGGAACACCGTCGCCAGGGCGCCTTGGATATGAACAGCGTCGAAGTGTCTCAGACTCAGCCTCTGGGCGACCGCTGGGGACTTCGCTTCACGGCGCAACAACACCGGTTCAGCAGCAACGATGACGCGATTCTGGCGGTCAATGAGCGCGAGCAGCGATTCAGTGTCACGGCGCGGCGCGAAGGGCGGCGTTTGGATACCAGCCTGAGCGCCGGGCATCGCGATATTTTCGATTACCAGGGTCCCGATTTAACCCTGGCCTTTGCCGGCGAGCTCGGCCGCGCGTGGCGCTGGGAAGGTTCCTATGAATGGCAGGCGCCCGCCGATGAGACCTCGGAATTGTTGTTGGCCGGGGACCGGACGGGCGCGGCGCTCTCGCTGAGCTGGTCGCCGGTGTCCAACTGGCAGAATGGTGTCTCGGTCGCGCAGTATGACTATCAGGACCTGGAAGATCGCGATCTAGGCCAAGGCACACGAGTCAGTGCGCAGAGTACCTGGCGCCCTTGGTTGTCGCGCTTTTCGCCCGGCCTGCGCGTGCGCCATACCCGGGCGTCATTCAGTGGCCAGAGGGCGTTAAGTGGCGAAATCGGTGTGATGCAGCCTGGCGCGGAGGCGCTGCCTGCGGTGCCGCAAAGCTATCGCGAGACGGAGCTGGCGCTGCTGCTAGGGTCGCCGGATGTTCATTTGCGCCCACACCGCATTCAAGCCTGGGGTGAACTGGGCGTCACCGACAACAGTATTTCCGGCACTGGTTTTAATGCCCGGGTGGGCGCCGAAGGCCCGTTGCTGGGGCGCGACGCCTGGCGCTTCTATCTGGAGCGCGGGCTGAATACCGGCGGGGCCGATGAAGACAGCTATCGCGCCGGGTTCGATTACCGGTTCTACTATTAACAGGGGTTTATCAGGAGAAACGCATGAAATTGTCATTAATCGTACTCTGCACCGCCGTACTGGCGCTGACCGGGTGCTCGACGCATATGCGCAGTACCCAGGATGTGTCGTTCGAGCGGCAGGCGCGCTGGCTGGTGCTGCCGTTGACCAATCGAACCACCACGCCCCAGGCCGGCCTACGCGCCCAGGCTATCGTCGAAGCGGTGCTCGCCCAACACGGAGCTCGTCCGGTGGTGGCCTTCGAGCAGGAAAACGGCGAAGGCGTGTTGTTCGAGGCGGGCTCGGAGGAAAGCCGGCAGGCCATGCGCGCCTGGGTGGCCGAGCAGAACGGGCGCTATGTGGTGTCCGGCGTGGTCCATGAGTGGCGTTATAAAACCGGCGTCGACGGCGAGCCCGCCGTGGGCGTGATGATTGAGATCCGTGACCCCGCCGGTGAGCTGCTTTACAGCGGCACCGGTTCGCGTGCCGGTTGGGCCCGTCAGTCACTGGGCGAGACCGGGCAGCGTGTTGTTGACGATCTGATCGCGCCGGTGATCGACTGATGCTCAGCAACCTCGGCGACAATCGCCTGGCGCGGTTTCTCGCGCCCCCCAAGCTGGGGGCCATGGCCTGGTTGGAAGCGCCCTTGTTGGTGGTAATGGCGGTGCTGGTCGGTTTTTTAGTACGCCCGGACGATCCGCTTATTTTTCAGGGTGGTATCCGCTGGAGCATCGTGGTGGTGCTTTTGGTGGCGTTGCGGTACGGCTCCTTGCTGGGCTCCTTGGGCATGCTGACCTTGTTGCTCGCCTGGTTTGCCTGCAAGGCGTTGGGCCTTTATCCGGGGCTGGCCTTCCCCGAGCTCACCTTCCTGGGCGGCTATATTATTGTCCTGATCACCGGTGAATTCGCCGATATGTGGCGGGTACGGCTGGACCGTGCGGAAAGCCGCGCCGGTTATACCCTGGATCGGCTGCAGAACCTTACCCAGCGCCATGTACTGCTGCGGTTATCCCATGATCGACTGGAAGAGAACCTGCTGGTTCGCCCCTATACGGTACGCGATGCCTTGCTCAGCCTGCGCGACGTGATGATGGACGAGAGCCACTTGGAAGTGCTGCCCGCGGGCGATGAGCTGCTGAATTTGCTGGCGGATTATTGTCAGTTGCAACGCGGCGGCTTGTACTCGGTAGCCGGCGGCGGCATCAATCCAGAGCCGGTGGCGTTGTTGGGGCAGAACGCACCTTTGGATCTTGACGACCGTTTGCTCAAGCATGCGTTTGAAAGCCGGCAAATGGCCCACGTACAGATGGCCGGTGAAGGGTATGGCGGCATTTACTGGGTCGCGGCCCCGGTGATGAACAGTGGTGGACAGCTGATCGGCATGGTGGTGGTGGAGCGGATGCCGTTCCTTTCCATTCACCAGGAGACCCTGCAACTTTTCGGACTATTGCTTAATTTCTACGCCGACGTGGTGCAGCACGGCCCGGAGGTTGACCACCTGATCGACGTGTGGCCCGGTATGCCCGCGGTGTTTGGCCGTGAGCTGGTCGCGTTGGCTAATTTGTCCGCTGCGAAAAAAATCGATACCACGCTGATTCTATTCACCCCGGACGATAGCGCCCAATCCCGTCAGATCGTCGAAGGCCTGTATCGGGGGCGTCGTAACCTGGATGGTTACTGGTGGGTCGATCAAGAAAGCCACCAGTTGATGTTGTTGATGCCGATGACGGGGCCGTCCAGTTTCGAGAGTTTCTTGCGTCGTGTGGAAGAGTGGCTGGCCGAGGATTATGCGTTCGCCAGCCTGGCGCAGGCCGGAGTCAGCTATGTCCACCATTCACTCGATAAACGCCCGGTCAAAGCACAGATCGAAGAAATGCTGGTAGAGGCCGGTAATGGTTGAAGTCCGCTGGTTGCTATATGCCCTGGTCTTGGAGCTGGCATCGCTGGTATCGCTGTTGTCCGCGTCCAGCGAGCTTAGCCTATTCATCACCTATCTGGGTACTCATCTGGTGGCGTCGCTGCTGTTGGCGTCGGCGGTGTGGGCATTGTTGCCTTCGGGGTTTCGAAAGCCCGCCGTAGGCTCATGGGCGTTGACGTTTTCACTGGCTTTCTTTGTGCCGGTATTCGGTTTGGTGGGCATATTGGGAGGTGTGTTGGTTGGCTACCTTCTGCCCGCGGTGTTCCGCGACGAACCCTTCGTGGGTGTGGACGCACCGGTCTTCACGCCGGTGCCCGCACCAGCGTTGGCCGGCTTTCGCCAAGAGGACCTGAAGGGCCTTTTGAAGTCCACCGACACGCCCGTGGAGCTCCGGCTGCAAAGTATGTTGACGGTGCGTGGTATGCCCACCCGTTCCACGGGGCGGGTATTGCGTGAAACCCTTGGCGATGCATCCGATGACGTGCGATTGCTCGCCTATGGGATTCTCGATCAAAAAGAAAAAGCAATCACCCAGCAGATCGACAGGGCCATTATTTTGTTAGAAAGCGCTACGCAGGCGCGCCGCTATCGTCTCTATCGGCGTCTCGCGGAGCTCTACTGGGAACTGAATTTTCAAGATCTGGTGCAGGGTGACATTCGCAGGCTGGCGCTGGAGCGGGCGTCGTTCTATGTGGACCGCGCTCTTTCCGAGCGGCCTGATGATGCCGGTATGTGGTTGCTCCGCGGACGTATTCTACTGACCGATGAAGAGCTAGAGCACGCTGAAGAGAGTTTTCTGCATTGCCGTCAGCTCGGGCTGCCACCCTCGAGGGTTAACCCCTGGCTTGCTGAACTGGCCCTGCTTCGCGGTCAGTTGGGCCGTGTTCGAGAGTTGATGACGTCGATATCGGATGACACACAGTTCTCATCGCTGAAGGAATCAGTCCAATACTGGAGAGACGCATGAGCTTGCCGCGCGCCAACAGCGCCGATATTTGTCTGCTTCTGGAGGGAACCTTTCCCTACGTCAGCGGCGGTGTTTCCAGTTGGGTGAATCAGATTATACGGGGGTTTCCAGAGTACACCTTCGCCTGCTGTTTCGTCGGCAGCCGGCCGGAGGACTATGGTGAGATGAAGTACGACCTGCCGGATAACGTGGTGCATCTGGAGGTTCACTATCTGCATGATCAGGGCACCAAGGCGGAAAAGAAAGCCGCGCAAGGGGACCGGAGCATGTTCGAGGACGTCGATCGTTTCCACCGCATGGTCCGCAGCGGCCGCGTCAGCGAGGAGCGTAACCGTCTGTTCACTAAGCTGATCGGTGAACTGGGGGATGGCGGCGCCTTATCCGAAGAGGCTTTTCTGCACAGCCGGTCAAGCTGGGATCTGATTTCGGAGAGCTATCGACGCTACAGCCGTGACCCGTCTTTCGTGGATTATTTCTGGACGGTGCGAATTATGCACGCGCCGATCTGGATTCTGAATCGCATCGCCGACAACCTTATTCCCGCCAAGATGTACCACACTATTTCCACCGGCTATGCCGGATTTCTTGGCGCTCTGCTGCGCCGCAAGACCGGCCGCCCTCTGCTGCTTTCGGAGCACGGTATTTACACCAAGGAGCGAAAGATAGATCTATTCCAAAGTGAGTGGATTAGCGATAACCGGGGCCTGGTGGAACGCAACAACGTGGAAATGGCCTATTTTCGCGAAAAGTGGATCAATTTTTTCCAAGAGTTGGGCCGCGAATGCTACCAGGCGTCGGATCAGATCGTAGCTCTCTACGAGAATAACCGTCTTCGCCAGGTTGCCGACGGTGCGCCGCCACCGCGCACGCAAAACATCCCCAACGGCATCAATCTGCCGGCGATGCAAGCGGTGCGCGCCCAACGCGGTGAGACGATCCCTCCGGTGGCCTGTTTGATCGGCCGCGTCGTCCCGATTAAGGATGTGAAGACCTTCCTGAGATCGATGCGCACCGTGGTCAACGTGATGCCGGAAGCGCAAGGCTGGATCGCCGGACCGGAGGACGAGGACGAAGAGTACGCGGCGGAATGCCACGCCCTGGTCAGCAGTTTGCAGCTTGACGATAACGTGCGTTTCCTCGGTTTTCAGAAGATCAGCGAGCTGTTACCGAAAGTGGGTGTGGTGGTACTCAGTTCGATCAGCGAGGCGTTGCCTCTGGTGCTTTTGGAAGGCTTCGCCGCCGGGGTGCCGGCGGTGTCCACGGATGTGGGGTCTTGCCGGCAATTGATCGAAGGCTTTGGCGAAGAAGATCGTGCGCTAGGGTCGGCCGGTGACGTGGTGGGTATCGCCAACCCGGAAGCACTGGGGCACGCCGTGGCCGACCTGTTACGCGATGATCAGCGCTGGTACCAGGCTCAGCAGGCGGGCATTCGCAGAGTGGAAAAGTACTATACCCAGGAAATGATGTTCTCTGCCTACCGGTCCCTGTACCAGGGGCTTCTACGACAGGCCGAGGTGGCGGATAACGAGAGCACCGTCCCTACCCTGGACCAGGAGGCACGCTGATGGCGGGTATCGGTTTCGAGCTGCGCAAACTATTACGACAGGACACCTTGCTGGGCATGATGCGTGCCTATGCCTACGCCGGCGTAATCGGTTCCGGCCCCTGGGTGCTGTCGATTATTGGCATTTTGATCATCGGTTTGGTCAGTCTGTCGGTGGTTTCGCCCGCGGAGGCGGTCACGCAGTTCCAGGTCACGGTGACTTATATTATCGCCTTCAGCCTGATCCTGACCGGCACCTTGCAACTGGCCTTCACTCGCTTCTGCGCCGATCGTATCTTCGAGGAACGGGAGGACGTGATTCTGCCCAATTTCGGCGGCGTCACGTTATTGGTCACGGTGGTTAGCGGGCTGTTCGCGTTACCGGTGGCGTTGTTTCTGTTCCCGGACCAAAGCGTGCTGTTTCGCGTCGTATTAGTGGCCAGCTTCGTGGTGGTGAGTAATATCTGGATCGCCACCATCTTTCTGTCCGGTATGAAGCAGTATCAGGCCATCGTGTTGCTGTACGCCCTCGGTTACACGTTAACGGTGGGGGTGTCTTTTCTACTGCGTTTCATGAACCTGGAAGGGCTGTTGATCGGCTTTCTGATCGGTCAGGTGTCTCTGCTGGGCGGAATGCTGGTTTTGATTGTGCGCGCCTACCCGGCGCGCCGATCGGTGGCGTTCAATCTGTTCGAGCGCCGCTGGCTCTATCCCAGCCTGATGTTGGTGGGGCTTTTGTTTAACGCCGGGGTATGGGCGGACAAGATTATTTTCTGGATGGATAGTGGCACCGGTAGCGCGGTGATAGGGCCTCTGCGCGCCTCCTTGATTTACGACATTCCAGTGTTCTTGTCCTATTTGTCACTGATCCCCGGCATGGCGGTGTTTCTGGTGCGTATGGAAACCGACTTCGTGGAGTACTACAGCAATTTCTACGACGCGGTTCGGGAAGGCGGATCCTTGTCGTATATTGAAGATATGCGCAACCAAATGGTCTCCACCATTCGCCTGGGTGTGTTTCAGATCGTGAAGATCCAGGCCATCGGTGCCTTGTTGATCATGGTGGTGGCGCCGGACATTTTCGCTACCCTGGGCATCTCCAATCTGTACTTGCCGTTGCTCAAGGTGCAACTGGTGGCGGCAGGCCTGCAGGTGGTCTTCCTGGCGGTGATTAACGTGTTCTGTTATCTGGATCAGCGCCGCATCCTGGTTTTTCTCACCGCGTTGTTCCTGGTGCTTAACGTGATGCTGACTCTGGTCAGCCTTCAGTTAGGCCCACAGTTCTTCGGCTATGGGTTCCTGTTGGCGCTGGCGGTATCGGTGGTGGTCGGGCTCTGGTTGGTGCAGCGGAGCATGGGGCGTCTGGAGTACCAGACCTTTATGCTGCATTGACCGGCCAAAAAAAACGGCGTCCAGAGGACGCCGATGAATCGTTTGGCTCGGGAGAGCTATCACGGAGCAGTACTCCGCTAGTCGACGGATGGGACCTCGTCGACGAATGGGAGTATGTCTGTGACCGATTTCAAAAACATTAGCTGTACAGCCGTTCACAAACGCTTCGTTGGCCAATAATTCACCGTCACCGCTCAGGCGCTCCCGGCATCAGCCCGCAGGCGCCGAGCACCGTTTGCCAGCGTTCGGTGTGGGCGCGCAGGGCCTGATCCAGGCGCGCCGCCTGGCCCCGGGACCCGAAATAGTGGGCCAGCCACTGATCCAGCGCCGGGTTGGCGCCGCTGCTGACCGCCCGCAACGCCCGCAGGCGGTCGTCCAGCCGGCGCCGGTGGCGGTCCAGGTCCGCCAGGTACGGTTGTACGTCCTCCCCATAGACGCTATCCAAAAGGTTGCGCAGGTAGCGGGCCCGTTGGCTGGCCCGGCCGCGGGGGCAGAGACCGTCCTCGTCCAGCGCCTGAAGCATGCTCAGGGCCTGTTCCAGGGCCACCCGGGCGGCGGCGACCTCACGCAGCAGCGCGCCGCCGGCGGCGCCACCGGCCAGCGCGGCCAGATGCCGCTCCAGCTTCGGCAGGGCGTCCGGTGTCGGTGTGGCGCGTAGAGCCCGCCCGGCGCTGGCCAGGCCGCCCAGCGCCTCCAGGCCGGGGCCGGGGTCGCCGGCCGGACCCGGAGACTGGTTGAGGAAGCCACGCAGCTCGTCGCCGGCCCAGGTGGCGTTCCAGAACAGATCGCCGAGGCTGTCTCGTTTCACCGCCAGGGTGCGTTCCAGCAGGGCGATCAGCGCCGGGTCTTCCAGCTTATCCTGTGCCAGACAGCGTTCGCCGCGCTGAATAAAGGTCAGCTCGTAATCCAGCCGCAAGGAGGCGGCGCGCAACTTGCCCAGGGCGCTGTTGCGTTCGCTGACCAGCGACATCAGGTCGCAATGGCGCAGCGCCAGATAGTTGAGCAGGCCGGTGCGCAGGTCCGGCAGCGGGCGGCGCAGCACCGCGTTGCCGGGGTAAGGTCGCAGATCCAGGGCGGACGGCGGCGGCACCGGCTGCCGGGTAAGACGCTCCAGGCGGGTCAGGTAATCCTGCCAGCGCGCCGTCACCGGGTCCTCGGGCCACAGCGCCAGACCGGCGGCGGCCGCCAGGGCGATCAGAGCAACCGCCAGTACGGTTTTCTTCATGGCGCGATCTGTGTCATGGCGTGGTCTGCGTCAGGGCCCGCTGCATTTCGGTACGATTTTACCTTGTCCGAGGAGGGCGGCGTTTGGCAACTGTGCTACCTTTTTCAGAAACACTCTCCCCGTGTATAAGCCCAAGGCGGTCAAAGGAATGCGATTACAACACTTAGGCGTGCTGTTTCTGGCCCTCTCCCTGCTGGCCTGCGACAACGCCGAGGAACCCGGCCCGGCGTCCTCCAGCGGGGACACTTCCCCGCCAACCTCGTCGACGGCCAAGCAGAGCGAAGGCGCCGCGCCGATGGACAGCCGCTGGCGCAGCCATCTGGACAGCTGGCCCATCGGTGAGGTGAGCGCCCGGGCGCCGCTGGTGGTGCGTTTCACCCACCCGGTGGTCGCCGAAGAGGCGCTGGAAAAGGCCGCTGAAGGCGTGGCCCGCCTGACGCCGGAAGTGGGTTTCAACGCCGTGTTCACCGCCCGTGACCGCCTGGAAATCCGCCCCGACCGGCCGCTGGAGCGGGGCCGGGCACTGACTCTGACCCTGTTCCCCCAGAGCCTGTCCGGGGTCGACGACGGCCTGCCGCCCCTGACGTTGCCGCTGACCGTGCGGCGCCAGCAACTGAGCCTGCGGGTCGACGCCCTGACGCCGGTGGACCAGGCCCCGGCCCGCATGCGGCTGGACGGCGAGTTGACCACCGTCGATCAGGCGGACCCGCTGGACGTCCAGTCCACGCTCACCGCCACCCAGGCCGACCGCCGGCTGGAAATCGAATGGCACCACGGCGCCGCCGGGCTCAGCCACGGCTTCCAGATCGGCGATATCCGCCGTGATGGCGAGCCGGCGCCGGTGGTGCTGCGCTGGAACGGCGAGCCCCTGGCGGTGGAGGAAAGCGGCGAGCGGCAATACCCGGTGCCCGCCGAAGGCGCCTTCCAGGTGATCGCCGCGCGCACCCAGAGCTATCCGCAGCCACATATCCGGGTGCAGTTTTCACAGCCGCTGATGGGCAGCCAGGACACCGCCGGCCTGGTGCGGGTCAACGGCAAGGACGCCCGGGTGCGCATCGACGGCAGCCGGCTGCTGGTCTACCCGGGTGGCGAGGCCGGGGACGATGGCGCCGTTACCCTGACCGTCGGCGCCGGCCTGCGCAGCGCATCGCGGGCCCGCCTGGACAGCGAGTTCACCCAGGACCTGGTGTTGCGGGTGGCCAAGCCCGGCGTGCGCTTCGTCGGCGACGGCGTGATTCTGCCCGCCGGCGAAACGCTCAGCGTGCCGTTCGAGGCGGTGGGTACCCGCGCGGTGAAGGTACAGGCGTTCGAAGTGTTCGCCGATAACATCGCCGGCTACTTGCAGAACAACGACCTCAACGCCGATTACGCGGACACCCGCCACGGCCGCTACCTGTGGCAAAAGACGCTGAGCCTGCCGCCGGACGGCGACGGCGACTGGCAGCGTTACCGGCTGGATCTCAGTGAGCTGATGGCGCGCCACGCCAACGGTCTGGTGCGCCTGACCCTGAAGATCGACGCCGACACCATCGACTACCAATGCCAGGGTGAGGGGCCAAGCCGCACCGCCGAGCTGCCGGACAACTTCGAAGGCCCCGGCCAGGACGACGGCGGCGACCGCCTGCGCCGCTACTACGACAACGCCGGCTACCTGAGCTGGCAGGAGCGGGACAACCCTTGCTCCGACGCCTACTACCAGTACAACGAGCGGGCCGAATCCTCGCGCGCCTTCCTGGCCTCCAACCTGGGGCTGATCGCCAAGCAGGGCGAGGACGACCGATTGATCGTGGTGGCCACCCACCTGGACAGCAACGCACCGGCCAGCGGCGTGCGCGTCAGCGTGCACAACTACCAGCATCAGCAACTCGCCGAAGGCACCACCAACAGCGACGGCGAAGTCACCCTGGGCGTGGACGGCACGCCGTTCTATCTGGTCGCCCACCTCGGTGACGACCGCGGCTACCTGAAACTGGCGCGCAACCAGGCGTTGCCCACCAACCAGTTCAACACCGGCGGCGAGCGGGTGCGCGACGGCCTCAAGGGCTTCTTCTACGGCGAGCGGGACGTGTGGCGCCCGGGCGACGATATCCACCTCACCTTTATTCTCGACGACCCGGACAATCGCATCCCCGACGACCACCCGCTGACCCTGGACTGGTTCGACCCGCGCGGTAACAAGGTGGCCGAATACAGCAACAGCGAGCCGGTGGGCCAGTTCTACACCTTTACCCTGGGCACCGCGGAAGACGCGCCCACCGGCAACTGGCGCGCGGTGGCGCGGATCGGCGAGCGGTACTTCGACACCCGGTTGCGCGTGGAGGCGATCAAACCCAACCGGCTGAGCATCGATCTGGACCTGCCCGACGCCCTGGACGCCGGCACCGCCAACCCGGTGACCCTGCACAGCCAGTGGCTCAACGGCGCCCGCGCCGGCGGCCTGAAAGCGGACGTGAAAGCGAGTCTGAGCAACGCCGCCACCACTTTTGAAGGCTACGACGGTTTCGCCTTCGACGACCCCACCCGCAGCCTCGGCGCCGAGCCGTTCACCGCCTTCGAAGGCAAGCTCGACGGTCAGGGCGACGCGCGCTTCCCGCTCGATCTGCCGGAGCTGACCCCGCCGGGCATGGCCGCCGCCACGCTCACCACACGGGTATTCGAAAACAGCGGTGACTACAGCACCCAGGTGCGCCGCGTGCCGGTGCGTCCCTACCAGCACTGGGTGGGCCTGCGCGTGCCGGAAGGCGGCGGCTGGGGCGGCGCCCTGGGCCGTGACCGGGACCACGAGATCGGCCTTCTGACGCTGGATCGGGACGGCAAACCCGAGGCCGGCCGCGATCTGACCCTGAGCCTGTACCGCATCGACTGGCGCTGGTGGTGGGACCGGGGCGACGACAACCTGACCAACTTCATCAGCGACCCGCACACCGAAAAACTGCGCCAGGACACCCTCACCACCGACGCCGACGGACGCGCCCAATGGACCCTGGCCGGTGCCGATTACGAATGGGGCCGGCATCTGCTGCGGGTCTGCCAGAGCGACGGTCGCCACTGCGTCAGCCGCACCGTCTACCTGGGTTGGAGCGGCGAACGGGGCGCCCAGGGCGACGCCGCCACCCGGTTGTCGCTGAGCACCGACCGGGACCAGTATCAGGTGGGCGACACCGCCCGCGTGCAGGTGCCGGTGAGCGGCCAGGGCCGTCTGCTGGTGAGCCTGGAGAACGGCGCCCGGGTGCTCGACCACTATTGGCTGGAAGCCGGCGAGCAGGGCGACACCCTGACCCTGGAAGTGCCGGTCACCGCCGCCATGGCGCCTAATGTGTATGTCCATGTGGCGCTGCTGCAGCCCCACGCCGGGCGCGACAACGACCGGCCGATCCGCCTCTACGGCATCGCGCCGCTGCTGGTGGACGACCCGGCCACCCGCCTGATGCCGGACATCCGTGCCGAGAGCCAAGTGCGCCCGGAAAGCACCCTGTCGGTGGCGGTGTCCGAACGCCGCGGGCGGCCCATGACCTACACCCTGGCGGTGGTCGACGAGGGCCTGCTGGGTATCACCGGGTTTGATACGCCGCGCCCGCACCGGGCGTTCTACCAGCGTGAGGCGCTGGGCGTGCTGACCTGGGACCTGTTCGATCAGGTGGTGGGCGCCTACGGCGGCGAGCTGGATCAGATGCTGGCGCTGGGCGGTTCCGACGCGCTCCGCGACGGCAGCGAGCAACAGCGCCGGCGTTTCCCGCCGGTGGTCCGTTTCCTAGGGCCGTTCCAGTTGGCCAAGGGTGAGACCGCCGACCACGACATCGACCTGCCCGCCTACATGGGCCAGGTGCGGGTGATGGTGGTGGCCGGTGACGGCCACGCCTACGGCGAGGCCGAGAAAGACGTCACCGTCACCCAGCCGCTGACCCTGCTGTCGTCCCTGCCTCGGGTGCTGGGGCCGGGCGAAACCCTGGCCCTGCCGGTCACCCTGTTCGCCGCCGAGGACGGCCTGGGCCCGGTGACGGTGACCGCCGACGTGGAGGGCCCGATCTCGTTAAGCGACCAGCCGGATGAGCAGGGTGCCGAGCTGGACTTCCAGGACAGCGGCGAACAAATCGCCGAACTGGGCCTGAAGAGCGGCGAGGGCACCGGCACCGCCACGGTGACCGTGTCCGCCCGCGCCGAGGACCATGAGGGCGAGGGCTACCGCGCCAGCGAAACCGTGCACCTGCCGGTGCGCGCCGCCAACCCGCCCACCGTCCGTGACGCCGGGCGCCTGTTGGCCGCCGGCGAGACCTGGTCGCAGCGGCACAGCGCCCACGGTCTGCCCGGTACCAACCTAAGCCGGCTGACCGTGAGCAGCCTGCCGGCCATGGGCCTGGAGCGACGCCTGGACTACCTGCTCGGTTACCCCCACGGCTGCGTCGAGCAGACCGTGTCGGCGGCTCTGCCGCAGCTGTACCTGTCGCGGCTGATTGCCCTCGACGAGGAACTGCGGGCCCGCATCCAGAGCAATGTGGAGGCGGCCATTGAGCGGCTGCGCCGCTTCCAGCTCGGCGACGGCGCCTTCGCCTATTGGCCCGGGGCCGCCGCGGCCGACGACTGGGGCACCTCCTACGCCGGCCACTTCCTGCTGGAAGCGCGCCGCCAGGGCTTCGCGGTACCCGCCGGCATGCTCGAGAACTGGGCCGACTATCAGCGCCGCCTGGGACGCGACCCGGGCGGCCAGCCCTGGCAGTGGGCCGGCCAGGCTTACCGCCTTTACACCCTGGCGCTGGCCGGGGAACCCGAGGTGGGCGCCCAGAACCGCCTGCGTGAGGCGCTGTCCGCCCAGGCGGACGCCGACAGCCGCCAGCCCGGCTACCAGGCCGCGCGCTGGCTGCTGGCCGCCGCCTATCAGCGGATGGGCCTTAACGACGTGGCCGGGGAGCTTATCGCCGGCGCCGATACACCCTCGGAGTACCACCGACCCGGCCCCACCTACGGCTCGGCGCTGCGCGACCAGGCCATCGAGCTGCTGGTGCGCGACGCCCGCGGCGACAGCGACGGCGCCTGGCGCCAGGCCGAGGCGATCGCCGGTCAACTGGCCTCCCAGCAGTGGTATTCCACCCAGAGCACCGCCTGGGCGTTGATGGCCATGGCCCGCTTTGCCGGCTCCGGCGACGCCGGTGAGGGCTACCGGTTCGCGTGGCGACAGGGCGACGGCGACTGGCAGCAAATCCAATCCCAGGCGCCGGTGTTCCGCCACGACCTGTCGCTGGAAGGCGAGGGCGTCGAGCTGGCGGTACGCAACGACAGCGAACGCCGCCTGTACGCCTCGGTGACCACCCGGGGCACGCCGGCGCCGGGTCAGGAACAGGCCGCCGCCCAAGGGCTCGGTATTGAGGCCCGCTTCCTGACCCTGGACGGCCGGCCCCTGAACCCGGCCAGCCTGTCCCAGGGCACCGATTTCCGCGCCCGGGTGCGCGTCGTCAATAGCAGCGGCCGTGACCTGGACAACCTGGCCCTGACCCAGGTGATCCCGTCCGGCTGGCAGATCACCGACAGCCGTCTGGCCGGCGATGAACAGGCGGCGCCGCTGGATTACCGGGACATCCGCGACGACCGGGTGCTCAGTTACTTCTCGCTGGCCGCCGGCGAGGCGCGCGAATACACCCTGGGGCTGAACGCCACCTTCGCCGGTCGGTTCTATTTGCCGGGCTGGCAGGTGGAGGCCATGTACCAGGGCGATACCCGCGCCCGTAACACCGGCCAGTGGGTGGAGGTGATCCGCGATTAAGGGTCGCTTCGCAGGCCGCCGCTGGCGATGGCCGCTGGCCGGCGCCGCCCTGGCGTTGCTGGCCGGGCTGGCGTTTCTGCAGTTCGCGCCGCTGCCTGCCGCGCTCACGGCCACCGACTACGCCACCCTGATGCTGGACCGCCAGGGGCGGCCGCTGGCGGCGCGCATTGCCGCCGACCAGCAGTGGCGGTTCGCCCCGGTGGCGCGGGTGCCGGACAAGTACCGCCGGGCGCTGCTTACCTTCGAGGACCGTCGCTTCTTCTATCACCCCGGAGTTGATCCCGTGGCGGTGCTGCGCGCCGCCCGAGACAATCTGGCCGCCGGCCGGGTGGTCAGCGGCGGCTCCACCCTGACCATGCAACTGGCCCGCCTGTTGCGCGCCGACCCGCCGCGCACCTTCCCCGAAAAAGCCCGCGAGGCGGTTGTGGCGCTGCAACTGGAATGGCACCTGGACAAGCACGAGATCCTGCGCCAGTACGCCAGCCGTGCTCCCTTCGGCGGCAACACCGTGGGCCTGCGCGCCGCCGCCTGGCGTTACTTTCAGCGGCCGCCGGAACAGCTCAGCTGGGCGGAAGCGGCGTTGCTGGCGGTGCTGCCCAACAGCCCGGCGCTGATCCACCCGGGCCGTGACCGGGAACGGCTGCGCGCCAAGCGCGACCGGCTGCTCGAAACGCTGCGCGAGCAGGGCGCCCTGGACCGGGACGACCTGGCCCTGGCGCGGCTGGAGCCGCTGCCCCGGGTCCAGGCCTTGCCGTCGCTGGCGCCCCGGTTGCTGGATACGCTCACCGCCGGCGGCGGGGCGCCGCTGTTGCGCACCACCCTGGACGCGGACCTGCAGCGTCGGGTGCGTGATCTCGCCGACCACCACGGCCAGCGGCTGGGGCGCCAGGGCGTGCACAACCTGGCGGTGGTGGTGATCGATCACCGGGCGATGGCGGTGCGCGCCTACCTGGGCAATGTCAATCACGGCGACCCGCTCACCTACGGCGCCGCCGTGGACATCGCCAGCCGGCCGCGCTCCACCGGCAGTGTGCTCAAGCCGCTGCTGTACGGCTCGATGCTGGACGCCGGGCAGCTGCTGCCGGGCACGCTGGTGTCGGACCTGCCCACCAATTACGGCGGCTATAGCCCGGAGAACTTCGACCGCGAATACCGGGGCGCGGTGCCGGCCCGCGAGGCCCTGGCCCGTTCCCTGAACGTGCCGGCGGTGCGCATGCTGCGCCGCTACGGGGTGGGCCGTTTCCACGACCAGCTGCGGGCGCTGGGCATGACCACGCTGTTCCGGCCCGCCGACGGTTACGGGCTGACCCTGGTGCTGGGCGGCGCGGAAGGCACGCTGATGGAGCTGACCGGCATTTACGCGCGTCTGATCGCCACCGCCCGGGACGGCGCCGCGCCGCCGGCGGCGCTGTTGTCCGGCGTGCACCCGGTGGCGGCGCCGTTCCCGATCAGCCCCGGCGCCGCCTGGCTGACCCTGGACGCCCTGCGCGAGGTGGCACGCCCCGGCACCGCCCGGCAATGGCGGCTGTACCGCTCCAGCCAGCCGATCGCCTGGAAGACCGGCACCAGCTACGGACTGCGCGACGCCTGGGCGATCGGCAGCAACGGCCGCTACACGGTGGGCGTGTGGGCCGGCAACGGCAACGGCGAACCGGCGCCGCACCTGGGCGGCGCCGACACTGCCGCGCCCTTGATGCTGGACGTGTTCAGCCTGCTTGGCACCGAACCCTGGCCGGCGCCGCCGCTCAACGATCTGAAAACCGTGCGCGCCTGTGTCGATGACGGCTATCTGGCCGGTGGCCGCTGCCGGTCGGAGGCGGTGCTGGCGCCCCTGCACAGCCACTTCCAGACCGTCACTCCGCACCACCGCCGCGTGCACCTGGACGCCAACGGCCAGCGCGTGCACAGCGGCTGCGAATCGGTGGCCAACATGCGCTCGCGGGACTGGTTCGTGCTGCCGCCCGCCCAGGCCTGGTTCTACCGCCAGCGTCACCCGGACTACCGGCCGCTGCCGGCCTGGCGGGCGGACTGCGCCGCCGGCGCCCGGGCCCTGGATACCACGCCGCCCATGGCGGTGATCTACCCCCACGCCGGCGCCGGCCTGTTTATTCCCCGGGAGCTGGGCGGCGAGCGCGGCCGGGCGGTGTTCCGCGTGGTGCACGAACGGCCCGGCGCCAGCCTGTTCTGGCACCTGGACGACCAGTACCTGGGCCGCACCGACCACTTCCATGAGTGGGCCCTGCGGGCCTCGCCGGGCTGGCACACCCTGACGCTGGTGGACGACCAGGGCTTTCGCCTGCAACGCCGTTTCAAAGTGCTGGGCGATCACTGAACCGTCGTCTTCACCCGCCATTCGCCACGGCTCTCCGACACTGAGCGCGCAGCCAAGGAGATGCCATGCGTACCGTCATCGTGATTCTCGCCGCCGCCGCGCTGGTGGCCGCCTGTCAATTAAGCCCGGACCGTCCGCCGGTGGAGACCGTGGATGACCTGGACCTGGACCGTTTTATGGGCGATTGGTATGTGATCGCCAACATCCCCACGCCGCCGGAAAAAGGCGCCCACAACGCGGTGGAAAGCTATCAGCGGCTGGGCGAGCACAAGATCGGCGTCACCTTTGCTTTCAACGAAGACAGCTTCGACGGTGAGCGCAAGACCATGACGCCCACCGGCTTCGTCAGCGACCAAAGCAACGCCATCTGGGGCATGCGCTTTATCTGGCCGTTCCGCGCCGACTATCGCGTGCTGTACGTGGACGACGCCTACCGGACCACCCTTATCGGGCGCCAGAAGCGCGACTATCTGTGGATCATGGCCCGTCAGCCGGAACTGTCCGAGGACACCCTGCAGCGGTTGATCGGGATCGCCGCCGAACGGGGCTACGACACCCGCCGCATCCAGCGCGTCCCGCAGCGCTGGTAAGGCGTCCGTTGCGGGCCCTGGCTTGAAGCTTGCCGAGGCGTCCCCATCCTCCTAGGGTGAAAGCCCACCGGAGTGAAGGAGACCCTGATGAAAATCCTGATTGCCGGGGCCAACGGCAAGATTGGCCGCCATCTGGTGCGCCGCCTGGCGAACAGTGACCATATCTGCCGGGCGATGGTCCGCGACCCCGCCCAGGAATGGGAGTTGCGCCAGCTGGGTGCCGACGAAGTGGTGGTGGCGGACCTGGAAGGCGATTGCCGGGCGGCGCTGATCACCTGCGACGCGGTGGTGTTCACCGCCGGTTCCGGGCCGCACACCGGCCCGGACAAGACCGTGGACGTGGACCAGAACGGCGCCATCAATCTGATCGATCAGGCGGAGAACATGGGCGTGGACCGGTTCGTGATCGTCAGCTCCATGCGCGCCGACGAGCCGGACAGCGGCCCGGAGAAAATGCGCCACTACTTTATCGCCAAGCAGAACGCCGATAACCATCTGCGCGCCAGCAAGCTGGCCTACACCATCGTGCGGCCCGGCAAACTCACCGAGGACGCGGGCACCGGCAAGGTGCGCGTCGCCGAACGCTTGGAGGATTTCGGTGAGATTCCCCGCGAGGACGTGGCGGCGGTGCTGCAGGCGGTGCTCGAAACCCCGGCCGCCGCCGGCCGCGAATTCGACCTGCTGTCCGGCGACCAGCCCGTCGAAGACGCCATCACCGCCTTCACCCGCTGAGGGATTTGTGGGAGCGGGCCCTGCCCGATCCCACCAATACTTCCCGCCGTTGCCGCTACCTGGAAAGTGAATCCGTTCAAAAAATATACATTCTGTCTCCCGCCAGCACTGGACGTTTAATATTCAACGGATGTAGAGTTTTTATTCATCGGATGATGAATAGTCCGGTGCATAACAATGACAAACGGGAGAATAACGATGAAAATCAAGGCTTTGGCGGCCTTCGCGGGCGCCATGCTATCGACCGCCCTGACCGCGGCGCTGTGCGCCAGCCCGGCACAGGCGGGCGCCTGGCAGGATAATCTGTCGCTCGGCGGCTTTAACAACGTCCATCTCTATACCCCGGACAGCGACTCCCCGGTGGGCACCGGCAAAGCCCTGCTGGTGGTGCTGCACGGCTGCACCCAATCCATCAACGCCTACAAAACCGCGAATCTGGAAACCGCCGCCGAGGAATTCGGCATGGTGGTGGCGGTGCCGGACGCCATGAACAAGGCGGGCTTCAGCTGCTGGTCCTACTGGCAGGGCACCAAATCCCGCAGCGCCGGCGACTATAAGAATCTGATCGATCTGGCCAACGAACTGTCCTCGGACAGCGGTCGCGATATCGACCCCAATCAGGTGTATATCGCCGGGTTGTCGTCCGGGGCCAGCTTCGCCAACACCACCGCCTGCCTGGCGCCGGACGTGTTCGCCGGGGTCGGCGTGAGTGCCGGGCCCAGCGTCGGCACCAGTTCCAGCGGCGCCATCGGTCCCTGCGAGCAGGCCGACGTGGAAAGCCGTTGCCGCAACCTGGGCGGCGCCTACCAGAGCGCCTTCGACACCCAGGTCGCGTCCATCGCCCACGGCGACGCGGACACCACCGTGAACACCTGCTACAACCGGCAGAACGCCGAAGGCATGGCCGGGCTCTACGGTGTCAGCGAGCTGTCCGGCAGTACCACGCTGAACCAGGACGGCGGCAGCGCGGAAGAGTACCTGTGGCAGGATGGCCGCGTGTCGATGCTGTGGCTGAACGGCCTGGACCATTCCTGGTCCGGTGGCCAGGGCGCCTCCGGCAGCTACATCGGCAGTGCCAGCATCAACTACGCCCGTTATCTGGGCGAGTTCTTCAGCAACAACAACGCCCGGGTTGACCGTAATCTGGCGCCCTCGCTGTCCCAGGTCAGTGCCACGCCGGACGGCGACCGCATTCAGGTGAGCGGTTACGCCGACGACGAAGACGGCACCGTGAGCCGCGTTGATATCGTTATCGACGGTCTCGACGGCGGCGGTGACAGCCTCACCACCGGGGTCGATGGCACCGGTTTTTTCCAGGGCTCCAGCGCCACGCTCGCCGACGGCCTTTACTCGGTGGCGGTGATCGCCGTGGATAACAACGACGGCGAAAGCGAGCCCACCGTGAACACCGTGCGGGTGGGCCCGGAGCCGCCGCCGAGCGCGCCGGTGCTCAGCGATATCGGCGTCAGCCTGGACGGCCAGTGCGCCACCGTCAGCGGTGAAGTGGTGGACGAGAACCAGGACCTGGCCAGCGTCACCGTGACGTTCTCCACCGGGGCCACCGCCGCCGAACTGGACGGCGTGCGTTACTCGGCGCGCGCCTGCGGCCTGTCCGGCGGCGCCAACAGCGCCACCGTGGTGGCCGAGGACCAGGGTGGTCTGAGCGCCAGTGACCAGATCGATTTCGTGATCGACGCGGGCCAGGTGGCCACCCTGGACCAGCACATCAGTGCCGGCCGTCTGGACTACACCAACTACGCCAACTGCTACCTGGAATACAGCACCGCCGCGTTCAAGCTGAACGAAATCGACACCGGCGGCCAGTGCCAGTGGCAGGACGGCGACGCCAGCTGCGTGGGTCCGGTTCAGGCCTGTTCCGGCAGTGGCGGGGGTGACGATGGCGGCGACGACGGCGGTGATCCACCCACCGATCCGGACGACGGCTGCCAGGCGGAAACCACCTACAACTACTACCACAAGACCGCCGGGCGGGCGTACAGCACCGGGAACTATTACACCCCGGATTACTTCGCCCAGGGCAGTGACCAGCCGATGAGCGGCTCCACCTGGGGCTCCACCTCGTTGTACAGCACCGACGGCGGTACCGTGTGGCAGGTGGGCGCCTGCCCCTGATCGTCCATCTTGTTGAATTTCCTCCCCTTGCGTACCATCCGATGCGCGCCCGGCCCCGGGCGCGTATCGCCCAGGGGAGGAACGGATGGCGAAGAAACCGGTGGGACGGCCGCGTGGCCGTAACGGTGAAAGCGGCGATCGTGGTGCCGCCATTCTGGATGTCTCGGAGCGGTTGTTCGCCCGTCATGGCTATGACGGCGTTACCCTGCGCACCGTGGCCCGGGAGGCCGGCGTCGATCTGGCGCTGATCAATTACTACTTCGGCCCCAAGCAGCAACTGTTCGACACCGTATTCCAGCGCCGTGCGCGCATCCTCAACGACGACCGGCTGAAAGCGCTCAACGCCGCCCGCGCGGAAAGCGACCCGGTACCCCTCGAGAAAATCATCGAAGCCTATCTGCGCCCCCTGGAAATGGCCCAGGAGAGTGAGGACCAGGGTTGGCGTAACTACTGCGCGCTGCTGGCCTACGTGAACACCTCCCCGGTGTGGGGGCCGGTGCTGATGAGCCGTCACTTCGACGCGCCCATGGAAACCTTCGTGGAAGCGCTGTCCGCCGCCTTGCCGAATACTGAGCGGGCCGACCTCTACTGGTGCTACCACTTTATGTCCGGGGCGATGACGCTGACCTTTGCCAACACCGGGCGCATCAACGCCATGTCCGGCGGTCTGTGCCGGTCCGACGACTTCCAGACCGCCTACGACCGCATGATCCCCTTCGTGGTCGCCGGCTTCGAGCAGGTCTGCGGTCGTCTCAGTAACCGCTGATCTCTGGGAACGAGCCTGGTGGGAGCGGGCCCTGGGTCGGCTTTTACTCGGTATCGTCGGCCGGCGGCGCGGGGTCCTCGTCGCGGGGGGCGTCGGCGGCTTCCTCTTCTTCCTTGGGCGCGTCCGGCTGTTCCGGCTCGACGCCATCGTCGTCGAGCGTCTGGTCGGCTTGTTCGGCCTTGGCTTCCACTTCCTCGGCGCTCTTCTCCTCGCCGATCCGGTAGGCGGCGAAGCCGGCGTGCACCACCTGGTTCACCGCCATGCCCAGCACGCGACCGTCGTAGGGCGCGATGATGGCGCTGCCGGTGTTGCTGATCGGGTCGGTGACGGTGCCCAGGATCTCGCCCTTGCGGACCTGATCGTTGAGCGACACCTCGGAGAGCAGAATGCCGCCCTGGCCGGCACGAATCCATTCCGATTCGAAGAACACCGGTTGCGGCGCGCCCCAGAAGCGGCTGGCTTTGCGCATGTCGAGGTTTTCCAGCAGGGTTTCCAGCGCTTGCACGCCGTAGTCCACCGCTTCCTCTTCCAGGCGGTTGGGGCCGCCGGCTTCCATGGTCACCGCCACCACGCCTTCGTCGACGGCGGCGGCGCGCAGCATGCCTTCGCCGGGCGGGCTGTGCAGCACGGTCATGCCGCCGAAGTGCTTGGCGAACGCCACCACGTCGGACTTGTCCAGGTCGGCGCGCAGTTGCGGCTGGTTGATGCGCTTCTGGGAACCGGTGTGCAGGTCCACCAGGTAGTCGCACTGGCGCACGATGTTGTTGAACAGGGAGTAGGCCACGCGGCTGGCGGCACTGCCGTTTTTGTGGCCGGGGAAATAGCGGTTCAGGTCACGCCGGTCGCTGAGATAACGGGAGCCGTTGCGGAAGCCGTCCAGGTTGACGATCGGCACGCCCACCACGGTGCCGGCCAGTTCATTGGGTTCCAGCTCGTACATCAGGCGCCGCACCATCTCGATGCCGTTGAGTTCGTCGCCGTGCACGGCGGCGGTCAGGCACAGGCGCGGGCCGGGCTCCTTGCCGTGGGCCACCAGCACCGGCACCGGCGTGGCGATGGAGCGGAACGACTGGTCCGGGGCCCAGTGCAGGGTCTCGAAGGTGCCCGGTTGCACGGTCTTGCCGAGCAGTTCCAGCGGTTTGACGGTGTCCTGGTCCTCGGCGGCGGGCGCTTCCTCCTGCTTCGGGGTTTCCCCTTTGCCGGTGGCGGGCGCCTCGGCGGCGACGTCGTCTTCGCTTTCGTTGGCCGTCACGGTGCCGGCCAGGGCCAGCAGCAGCAAGGTAATCAGCGGAATAATACGCGACACGGAAGCTTCCTTTTGGGGCCGTTTCATGACTCTCGCTGGGCCAGTTCCTCCCAGCGTGCATAGTGTTCGTTCAGACGTTGTTCCAGTTCCTGGAGCCGCCGCTGAGCATCGGCAATCTCATCCTGGGGCCGTTTGTAAAAGTCCGGGTCGGACAGTTCGGTCTGAACCTCGACCACCGAGGCCTCCAGGGTTTCAATCTGCTCGGGCAGCGCCTTAAGTTCCAGCTCTTCCTTGTAGGAGAGCTTGCGCCCGCCGTTGTCCTTCGCTTTCGGTTTGCTGGACGGCGCGGCGAGCTTGCCGGTTTTGACGTCGTCGCTCCGGTTCGGTTCCGGGCGCTGGCGCAGCCAGTCCTGGTAGCCGCCCACATAGGCGTTGGGGTCGCCGCCTTCGAACACCAGGGTGGAGGTCACCACATTGTCGATGAATTCCCGGTCATGGCTGACCAGCAGCAGGGTGCCCTGGTAGTTGACCAGCTGCTCTTCGAGCAGCTCCAGGGTTTCCACGTCCAGGTCGTTGGTGGGCTCGTCGAGCACCAGCAGGTTGAACGGTTTGGTGAACAGCTTGGCCAGCAGCAGACGGTTGCGTTCGCCGCCGGACAGCGAGCGCACCGGCTGGCGGGCGCGCGCCGGCTCGAACAGAAAGTCCTGCAGATAGCCCATTACATGCTTTTTGCGGCCATTGATTTCAACCACGTCGGAGCCTTCCGCCAGGTTATCGAGCACGCTCTTATTGCTGTCCAGGGTGTCGCGCATCTGGTCAAAGTAAGCCACCTGCAACTGGGTGCCGTGTTTGACGTGGCCGGTATCCGGGGTCAGCCGGTCCAGTAGCAGGCGAATCAATGTCGACTTGCCGCAACCGTTGGGGCCGAGGATGCCGACCCGGTCACCGCGCAGCAGGGTGATCGAAAAATCGTCCAGCAGCGGCAGGCCGTCGATGGCGTAACCCAGGTGCTCGGCTTCGATGACGACCTTGCCCGAGTTGTCGCTTTGCTGGATTTCCAGGCCGGCGGTGCCCTGGCGGTTGCGGCGCCGGGCGTAGTCCTCGCGCATGCTTTTCAGGGCGCGCACGCGGCCTTCGTTACGGGTGCGGCGCGCCTTGATGCCCTGGCGAATCCAGCGTTCTTCCTGGCTGAGCTTCTTGTCGAACTCGGCGTTGGCGCGCTCTTCGTTGTCCAGCGCCGCCTGCTTGCCGGCCAGGTACTTGTCGTAATCGCCGGGCCAGCTGGTCAGCTTGCCCCGGTCCAGCTCGATAATGCGGGTCGCCAGCGAGCGGATGAAGGCACGGTCGTGGGAAATGAACACCAGGGTGGCGGAATAACCCTTGAGGAAGGTTTCCAGCCAGCGGATCGCGTCCAGGTCCAGGTGGTTGGTGGGCTCGTCCAGCAGCAGGATGTCGGGCTCCTGGACCAGCGCGCGGGCCAGCAGCACGCGGCGTTTCATCCCGCCGGACAAACCGGCGAAGTTCTGCTCGCCGTTCAGGTTCAGCTTGGAGAGCACCGTGTCCACGCGCTGGAACAGCTGCCAGGCGCCGCGCGCCTCGATCTGGTTGTTCAGGGTTTCGAAGCGGGCCAGGTTCTCGTCCATGCGGTCGGCCTGGTCCGGATCGCCCAGGGCGCGGCTCAGATGGTCGTGTTCATTGAGCAGTGTGCCCAGCTCGCCCAGGCCCTCGGCGACCATATCGTGGACGCTATGGTCCTGGTCCTCGGGCACCTCCTGTTCCAGGCGCGAGATCATCAGGTTCTGGGTGCTTTCAATCTGGCCGTCGTCGGCCTGCACCTCGCCGGCCAGCACCTTGAGCAAGGTGGACTTGCCGGAGCCGTTGCGGCCCACCAGACAGAGCCGTTCGCCGGCCTCTATGGTGAGGTCGACGTTGTCGAGCAGGGGCTGCTCGCCGAAGTGCAGTTGAATCTGTCGCAGTGTAATCAGTGACATGAAAGCGCGTCGTCGGAGAAATGAGGCGCGAGTGTAGCATTTTTACCGGGCTGTATAGGGTGCGGTCGGTGCCGGTCTAAAGCGTGACCGGCGACGCCTTTTCGGCGGCGGCTGTCGCGGATGAACAATTGAAACGGCGAGCGAATTACGCCTGTATAGGACGGACATACCAAAAACAACATCCTCAGGGAGAGAATTATGAAACGGATATTCATCGGCTTGCTGGTCGCCGCCTGTCTGTGCCCGACCGCGCAGGCCTTCAAACAAGAAACCCACCGGCGCCTGGTGGAAGACGCGGTGGCCTATATGCAGGCGCACCCGCAGACCACCGGTTATTCGGATTTGCAGGCGGTGGCCACCGCCGCCGGCTACACCGTGGCGCAGTTCGCCCAGGTGCTGGGCCAGAGCGCCTACGACGTGGACGACTTCCAGGACACCTACTTTTGCGGCGCGATCACCGGCGACTGCGTCTACGCGCCGGTGTTCAACGCCGGCAGCTCACTGGTCAACTACACCTCGTACTGGCATTTCCAGAACCACACCCGCGGCCCGGACGTTCACGGCAACGACCTGGGCGGCTATAACTACGACAAGCTCACCGTGTGGGGCGACATCGACAACCTGGCGGCGAGCTGGCTGGTGGGCGATTACCTGGACGACGGCCCCGGCGGCATGACCGGCTGGTGGTCCAACGACGATTCCGAGTACGACACTTACGGCATCACCGAGGCTAATTACCGACAGGGCACCACGTCGTCCAAATCCATGTACGACGACTTCGAGGAGATGCCCTTCCAGCCCCTGGATAACCTGGCCCAGTACTGGTACGACCAGTTTTTGGCCACCCCGACCGCCCAGAGTCTGGGCTATGCGCTGCACGCGACCGACGTGGTCCAGCCGCACCATGTATGGACCACTTCGGCGCTGAACCATAGCGGCTGGGAAGGCTGGGTGGCGGATTACTACGACAGCGAGAACCTGAACGACGACGCGCTGGTGACTCAGGCGTTATCCAACTTCACCGCGCCGGGCAGCGGCACCACCGATATCCGCCCGCTGCTCACCCAGGGCGGCGACATCGCCTACGCCAACGGCAGCCTGGTGCTGTCGAGCACCGATCACTCCGATCGGGTGCAGGTGGGCCAGGTGGTGGTGCCCCACGCCATCGCCATGGTGGTGCACTTGTTGGGCCATGCCTCCGCGCAACTGACGCAGTGATGACGCGCGACAACAGAGCCCGCCGCTGGGCCCTGGCCCCGGCGGCGTTGTTGATGGTGGCCCTGGCCGGGGCCACGCCGCCGGCCCCCGGCGTGGTGGCGGAGATAGGCGGCACGGCTCTCACTCGACCGGTGCTGGACGTCTTTCTGGCCACGGCGCGGTTGCATGATCCCGAGGTGCCGGCGGGGCAGGTCCTGGAAGAGCTGGTGGACATACACCTGATGGGTGCCTGGTATCGCCAGGAGCACGGCCAGGACGCACCGCCGGCGCGGGTCGGTTACGATCGCGTGATACGCGCCGCCATGGACACCGCGGCCCTGATTCGGGTGGCTTATCGCGACGAACTGGCGGCGGCGATCACGAAACAGGGTTGGACCACGCCGTTGGACGCGGTGCAAGGGGGTTGGCACCTCGACGCAAAGGGGCTGGCGCCGATTCTGACCGCCCGGCCGGGCCTGCGTCTCGCTCTGAGCGAAGAGCAGGAGAATGCCGCGCGGGCCTGGGTGGTGGCCGAGTACCGTTTTCCCGGTGGCTCGGAACGTCACCTCTCCCTGGCCGAGTTGTACGGGGCCCAGAACATTGCCCTGAAGACCCGGTTCCACAATCTCGACACCGGCGCCATGGCCGACGCCGCCCGCGCTTATCTACGCCGGGCTTTTATCCTCGACTGGTTCCAACGCCAAGCGCCGCTGCAGCCGGAGGAGCGGGCCTGGATCCGGCAACTGGTGTTGGACAGATTGGATCAACGCGCGCTGATACGCGTCCTCGGGCTCAGTGACGACCCCCACGACGACAACACCCGCTTGCGGGAGGTGGCCGAGGCGATACCGGACAAAGAGATTCATCGCTACTACCGGTTGCACCGAGACCGCTTTCAGCGTGTCGAGAAAGTCCGCGCGGCGCGTTTATACCTGCCCACGCAGGCGTTAGCCGACGAAGCGCACGAGCGTCTCGACGACGGCGCCAATCTGACCGGTCTGGCGGCGCTCTATGCCGACCGGGAGGGCGTGCGCTATCGCGAACCGGCGTGGATAGAACGTGGCCCGGGCGAGGACGCCTGGCTCACCGGCTTTGCCTTCACCTTGCCGGAGGGTGGGGCGTCACCACCGGCCCGCGTGCCCGGCGAGGCGCGCTGGGTGATCGTGCGGGTGGACCGTCGCCAGGAAGGGTTTCAGGCCGTTGATAGCGAAGCGGTGCGTTACCGGGCGTCGCGGGTGCTGGCCCGCGAACGGCTGCAAGAATGGCTGCGCAGCGGCCTGGCGCGGCGCCAGGCCGCTGCCGGGGTGCGGTTCTATCCGGAGGCCCTGCCGTGATCAGAGCGGCGTTATTAGCCACCGTCGCCTTCGTGGGCCTGACGGCGGCGGCTATGTGGTGGCCCGACGAGCCCGCCCAGGACCCTGTAGCGGTGATTTCCGAACGCCGTTCGAACGATGAGGCGCCAGCGCCCCCGGCCTTACCGGCGATGCCGACGGCGACGCCGGGCCCGTCCGCGCCGGCACCGCCTTCAAGGCCCCACGCCGCGTCCGCCCCGGTGCCGGATGTGACGGTGCCACGGGTACGTCCGCAGGCCGTGGACGCTTTGCGCCAGGCACGGCAGCACGGCGATCCGCGCACGCCGCCGGTGGCGCGGCGGGAACCCCGGCAGGCGCCGCCGCCGGAGATACTGGACGATCCCGAGCGCTACCGTCTCTACGAGCAGGGGGAAAAGATGGCGGTGTACGCCTCCTTCGTGGACGCCTCGAAGCGGCGTATCGCGGAGCTGGAAAGTCTGGTGGCGCAGGGCGAGCGTGAGGGCCTGCCGCCGGAGCAACTGGCGGAAGGGCGCCGTAAGCTGGAGGCGTTGAAGGGCCGCCGCGAGGCGCTGCTGGAGCGCTTCCCGGATCTCGCTCCGCCGCAATAGGCAATCAATCGCCGTCGCCGCCCTTGGGCGGTCCGTCGTCGCCGACGAGGTGTTGCACCTTGACGTCGTCGCTGGCGGACCGCAGGTGCACGTCGATCTGGTTGAAGGCGATCTCCACGCCGCGCTCGCGGCACAGCTCGTCGATGTGCCGGTTCAGTTCGTCGGTGGCGTAGAGCCGGTCGCCGATGTCCTTCACGTACACCCGCAGTTCGTGGTCCAGGGTGCTGGCGCCGAAGGCCATGAACAGGATCATCGGCTCCGGGTCGCTCATCACGCGGCTGTTGTCGCGGGCGGCGGTTTCCAGGATCTCGCGGCAGGCTTTCAGATCGGAGCCGTAGGCAAAGCCCACGGTGACGATCAGGCGGGTCACGGTATCGCTCAGCGACCAGTTGATCAGCCGTTCGGTGACGAACGCCTTGTTGGGAATGATGATTTCCTTGCGGTCGAAATCGATGATGGTGGTGGCGCGGATGCGAATGCGGCTGACGGTGCCCGACAGCTCGCCGATGGTGATCACGTCACCGATGCGGATCGGCCGCTCGAACAGAATAATAATGCCGGAAATAAAGTTGGCGAAAATCTCCTGCAGACCGAAGCCCAGGCCCACGCCGAGCGCGGCCACCAGCCATTGCAGTTTGCTCCACGACAGCCCCAGCGAGCCCAGGGTGATCATGATGCCGACCATCACGATCACGTAGGAGAGCAGGGTGGTGGTGGCGTAGCTGGCGCCCTGTTTCAGGTTCAGTCTCGAGAGCAGCAGCACTTCCAGAAGGCCGGGCAGGTTGCCGACCAGCACGAAGGTGCCGATGCCAATGGCCAGGGCGGTGATCACATCACCCAGGCTGATCGGCGAGGTGGTGGCGTTGACGCCGCTGCCTTCGGTGCTTTCCCACAGCACGATGGTATTGGTGTAGGAGAACGCATTGATCACATCCGCCCACACCCAGTAGAGCAGCACGCCGAACAGCAGCACCAGCCCCAGGCGAACCAGCCGCAATGATTGCTGGTTGACCTGCTGCAGGTCCATTTGCGGCTCTTCCACTTCCACCCCTTCCACGTTTTCCTTGGGTTCCGCTTCCCGTTCCGCCACCGCCCGTTTGTAAGCCAGGCGCTGGGCGGCCACCGCCAGGCCGCGCACCGCGGTGGCGTCGATCAGAATCACCAGCAAAGCCAGGTAGAAGGTGTCGATCAGGCGGCCGGACAGGCGCACCGAGGTGAAGTAATAGCCCGCCACGATCAGCGCCACCAGCACCAGCGGCGCGCCGGCGCTGATGGTGGTGGTCACCGAGCGCAGGGTGCGGGAATAGTGCTGAATCGGGTACGACAGCGCGGTGCGCGCCAGCATCACGCTGATCACCACCAGCCCGGCCACCATGGTGACCAGGCCGATGCGGTCGTTGCTCAGCTGCGCCGGCCATTCCTCACCGAAGGCGATCACCAGTGTCATCGGCACCATGGTCAGGCCGACGGAAAGCAGGCGCCGGCGCAGTTGCCGGTTGTTGTCCTCGGTCCAGCGGAAATGGCGCTGGGCGATGCCATTGTGTGACAGCAGCCGGTAGCACAACTCGAACACCAGCCAGATCAGGGCGATCTTCGCCAGCGCCGCGCCCAGCACCGTGCTCAGGGTGCCGGGCTGCACCCACAGCCCCCAGCCCAACAGGCTCAGCACCAGCGGGCCGGGCACACAAAGCAGCGCCGTATAGATAATCGCCAGCGGGGTGTGGCGCTGGCTGTCCCGTTTCAGAAAGCCGATGTCGCCGTTCAACGACTTGATCCGTTTGCGCAGGCGCGGGCGCACCAGCCACAGGCCGCCGGCCAGCACCAGTGGCAGGAACAGCCACTCCCATTTACTCTGAAAGATGTCCGTGGCGTCCGCGGACATGCGCTGCCAGGGAATGGTGTCCAGCTGGTCCACCACCTGGCCGGGGAACTCCGCGAACCAGGCCAGGGACAGTGGCTGGGTGCTCGGCATCCAGAAGGTTTGCTCGGAAATAATGTCGTGCAGACTGCGCGTCAGCTTATCCAGTTGCTCCTGGGAAAGGTTCAGGCGCACCAGAATATTGAGCTTGCGGCCCAGCTCCTGATCGAGCTGATTGAGCAGGTCCACCCGGTTGTCGATAAGACGCTGCAGGCCGTCGCGCAGCTGCGCTTTTTGCGGGTCGTTGAGCCCGCTGTCCTCGGGCAGTTCAAGATCCCGGTTTTCCAGTTCCTGCAACGTCTGGCGGATATCGAACTGGGCCAGGCGGGCCTCGGTGATTTGTTTGTCCAGGCCTTCCCGGGGTTTGAATTGCGGCAGACTTTTCTGTTGTTCGTAGAGAATACGCGACAGCAGCAGGCTACCGTCGAGCATTTCGATCTGGTCGTTGACGGTGCTGGAGAGCGAGCGGGCGCGGTCCAGCTGGGTCTCCGCGTTGATCACTTCGCGGATCAGGTTGTTGACGTCGCTGGCGGTGTCCTTGAGCTGTTCGCGCACCGCTTCGTTGCGCTGCCGCGCGGTTTCCAGAAGCGGGTTGCCGGCCAGACTTTCGGGCAGGTCGAGCTGGTCGTTGCCGATTTCCGCGTTGAGTGATTCGCCCCGGCGCTCATTGATCATCGGCTGTAACACATCCAGCCGCGTCTGGATCACCTCGGTTTGCGCTTCCAGTACCCGTTTGCGCAGGCGGGCCAGCTCTTCCAGAGTGCTGGCCACCGACAGCTCCTGGTTGCGCAGCTCAATGCGCGTTTCCAGCGCCGCCAGTTCGGTGCGCAGGCGGGTTTTTTCGGCGTCGGCGAGGGTCTCGTTTTCCTGATTCAGGCGCCGGCGGATTTCGTCGGTGCGGGCCAGGCTGTCGCTGATGGTGCTCTGGGCTCGTTCGGGCAGGGTTTGCGCGCGGGTCAGTTCGCCGCTTACCTTGGCCAGGGTTTGCTGGTTTTCCTCCAGCGCTTCCAATTGCTGGCCCAGCTCTTCGGCCAGGGCCGCCAGGGACAGGTCCTGGTAGCGTGCTCGCCAGTCCAGCTCGGCGTCCTGGCGTGCCTTGGCCAACTGCTGCTGAAGCCGGTTGCGCTCCACCGGTGCCTGCCGCTTGCGGTCGGCGAGTGCCTCGATCTGTTCCCGGTTGCTGTCAATCTCGCGGCGCAGCTCCAGGGTCTGCTGCAGTTCCTCCCGTTCGGGGTTCTCGCCGGCGGCGTCGGCGGCGCCGTCTTTGCTGTTGCCGGCTTCGCCGCCGTCACCGGAGAGTTGCTTCTCCAGGTCGCCGATTCCGGGTAACGAAAAGGAACTGGTTTGCGCCTGGGCCGCCGCCATTGGCAGAAGCACGAGCGACAGGGCCAGTGGCAACGAGCGGAACAGTTTGGTGAATACAGCCAACACGGAAAGCGCCTTCGGTTTTTTTGCAAGCTTAGCAATGGCCGGGGTCGCGGCATAGCCGCCGCTGTTAATCCAGGGTCAGCAGCCCCGGCCGTCGGTGATCTCGGCGACGCTGTCCGCCACGTTGTCGTCTTCCGGCGCCAGCCGGCGGGCGCGGCACACCGCCTCCCGCGCCTGCTGCTGATGGCCGCTGTCGCGCAGCGCGTAGGCCAGGTTGTTCCAGGCCGGCGCCATTTCGGGGGCGCGCTCCACGGTGGCGCGGTAGGCGCGCAGGGCGGCGTTGGCCTGTCCGTCTTGCCAGAGTGCGTTAGCGTAGCCGAAACGCAGCCGGCCATTGTCCGGGAAACGGGCCACGGCGGCCTGCCAATAGGGCAGGGCGCCGGTTTGCATGGGCGCCAGCGCCTGCATCAGCGGTTCCGGCCGCACGCTGTCCGGCAGGTCGCCGGGCGGCAGCAACACGAAACCCCAATAGCGGCCCCGCGCCCAGGTGCGCAAGAAGCGGTTCCAGCGGCTTTCCGTGGCCTGGTCCGTGCCGCTGTGCAGGATAATACGCTCACCGCCGTCGCGGTAGCCGATCACCACCGCATAATGCCACAACGGCCATTGCGGCAGCGCCAGATTCTGCAAGACCAGCACCGGGTGGCCGGCCTGCACTTCCTGAATCAGAGCCGTGGGCGTGTTCACCGGGTAGGCGAGCAGGCCGCGGGCCCGGCCCGCCGCCACCAGCTCGATACCGAGGGCGCCCTGGCGTTCCGGCAGCCACACCTCGTCGACCAGCGCCGTCTTGTCGCCGGGCAGCCCGTTCCATTGCAGCATCATGCCGAGGGCGGCGGGGCCGCACTGGTAGGCTTCCTGGGGAATAAAGGGCACGTCCAGCCGTTGCTGTGGGCGCGCGTCGGCCCGTTCCGGTGGCGGCACCGCCTGGCAAGCGGTAAGCAATAGCAGAAACAGCAAGGCGGCGGCCGGGCGGCCGCCGCGCGGGCAGGCGATCATTTACCCGATCGGATCAATGACGGGGAACACATCGGTGGCGCCGAGCAGATCCAGCAGGATCAGAATGAGGATCACGGCCAGGATCACACCCACCACGCTACCGCCGGCGGGCATTTGTTCCGCTTTCTGTGCCAGCTGGTTCAGCTCCCGGTCGCTGAGACGACCCAGACGCTTCTCCACGTCCCCGGGAGTGACGCCGTTCTTGGCCAGCACCTTGGCGGCCGCTTCGTGGTTCATCAGCCGCATCACTTTACGCTCGGTGGCGGCCCGCTGCTCGCTGGCCACCATGCCGTCGGTGGTGACCATGGCGGCGTGGGCCGCGGGGACGAACAAGCCTTGCGTAAACAGCATAACCAGCGCCGTCAGGACGCCTGTGATTTGCTTTTTCATCGACATCGCTCCACTTATAAAACGTAGTTCAAGGCTAGCATGGCGTGCTTTATTTCAGCGTTATGCAAGTTAAAGCTTTGTGATCTTTTACACTCATTTCACCAATCACCGCGGCCTTCACGCCGGCTTCTCGCAGCGCGGTCAAGGCGTCGTCGCGTTCACCCGGCTCCACCGAGAACAGCAGCCCGCCGCTGGTCTGCGGGTCGGTGGCCGCCGCCAGACGTGGATCGTTGTCGTCGATGTCGCCGTGTTCGCAGCGCGTCAACACCTGGTCGTTGGCCGGTTTCAGCGTGCTCGCCACGCCCCGCGTCACCAGCTCTTCGGTGCCCGGCAGCAACGTCAGGGTGTCCATATCCAGACGCGCGTCCAGATTGCTTTGCTCGCACAGCTCGAGCAGGTGGCCGAGCAGGCCGAAGCCGGTAATGTCGGTGCAGGCGTTGGGCCGCAGCGGTGCCAGGGCGTCCCGGGCCGGGCCATTGCTGTGCAGCATGCTGTCCAGGGTGGCGTCCAGCCAGGGCCCGCGGCTGAGACCGTGCATCAGTCCGGCCAGTTGGATACCGGTACCCAGGGCTTTGGTAAGGATCAAAACGTCGCCGGGCCGGGCACCGCTTTTATGCCAAAGGTCGCCTGGGGGCGCGGCGCCGTTGACGGTGAAACCCGCCGCCATTTGCGGTCCTTCGATGGTGTGTCCGCCCACCAGGGTACAGCGGGCGGTGTTCAGTTCTTTCAGCGCCCCGGCCATCAGGCGGTGCAGGTCGCGGCTTTGCAGCCGGGGGTGGTGGCGCGGTATGCAGACGGTGGCCAGGGCGGAGTGGGGCGACGCGTTCATGGCGAACAGATCGCTGAGGCTGTGCAGCGCGGCGATGCGCCCGAACAGATAGGGCTCGTCCACGAAGGCGGGGAAATAATCCAGGCTTTGCACCAGCCGCTGATCCGCCGGCCAGCGGATCACGGCGGCGTCGTCGGCGTGGTCCACGCCGGCCTCGATGTCCCCGCGGATCACCGGATCAAGCGTCGCCAGGGCCTCGCTGAGCGATTGCGCCCCCACCTTGGCGCCGCAGCCCGCGCAGTGCAGCGTATCGTCCGGGGCACCGGCCTGGCCGGCGGCGTCCATGCGCGGCAGCCGGCGGTCGAATTTGTCCATGAAGTCCCGGTCCAGCCGGTCCTTCCAGCGCCATACCCAGCCACCGGCCAGTGACGGGCCGGCGCCGCGGCTGCCCACGGCGTCACGGCCGCCGGCGGACAGCAGGGACAGGAAGCGCCGCTGTGGCCGGTACGGTTCCAGGGGCTGCCCCTGGGCGGCGGCGGCCAGGTTGCGCGCCAGGGTTTTCGCCTGGCGTACCGCGTACACCCCGGCCTTGGGCAGGTCCCCGGGGAAGGCGGCGCAGTCGCCGGCGGCGAACACCCGCGCGTCCGCCGGGCTTTGCAGGGTCTCACTGACGCGCACGAAGCCCTGGTCGTCGCAGGGCAGCCCGCTTTCCGACAGCCAGGCAGCGGCCTGCACGCCGGTGCACCAGAGCAGGAAATCGTGGGCAAGCTCGCCGTTGTCGCTCAGCAGGCGTTGGGCTTGGGCCTGGCGCACCGGTGTATGGCTGTGAAGGGCCACGCCCCGGGCGTTCAGGCGCCGGGCCATGCGCTGGCGGACGCCGGCCGGGAAACCCGGCAGTAGCGGCCCGGCGGTGACCAGACTGACGCGGGCACGGTCGCCGAGCGCGTGGGCCACCGCCAGCGCCATTTCGGTGCCGCCGGCGCCGCCGCCCACCACGGTGATGGCCGCCGGCTTGTCGCGCGCCGCCAGTTCGTTCCGCAACGCCTGCCAGCGGCGGTGGAAATCCGCCACCGGTTTCACGGGCACCGCGTGCTGTTCGGCGCCGGGCACGGCGTTCAGGTTGGGGGTGGCGCCCACGTCCAGGCTCACCAGGTCGTATTCCAGGTGGGTGCCGTCATCCAGGTAAAGCCGCCGTTGCGCGGGCTTGAGCCGCTCCGCGCGGGCGCGGATAAAACGCACGCCCGCCGCCTGGCACAGCCGCCGCAGATCAATATGCGTTTCTTCCAGCCGGTAGTGGCCGGCCACCAACCCCGGCAGCATGCCGGAATAGGCGCTCAGGCTGTCCGGGGACACCAGGGTCAGGCGCAGGCCGGGCACCGGTTTCATGGCCAGCATGCGCAACGCCAACGCGTGGCTGTGGCCGCCGCCGACCATGATCAGGTCCTGGGTGGCGGAAGGGGTCAGCATGCGGTTCTCCTGTCGGTCATGGCGGTGTTTCTTATTCCAGTCATTCCAGGGGCTGGCCACGGGTGGACAGGCGCAGGCGCCCGCGCAACCAGCGCGAGAAGGCGTCCACGCCCAGATTCAGGCCCACGGTGGCAAGAATCAAAACCAGGGTGCGGTCGAAGCGGAACTCGGCGACGCTGGAATCAATATAAAAACCCAGGGTATGAATGCCCAGGATACCCAGCACCGCGGTCTCGCGCATGATGATCTCCCAACGGTAGAGCAAAAAGGCGAGAAAATTGGGATACAGGCGGGGCAATACCTCGAACGCGTAGCGGTTTAGCCCCCGGGCGCTGTCGTCACGCAGGGTCAGCCCTTCGCTGAAGCGGGCGGTGAGGTGGGCGATGATCGCACCGGTGTGCAGGCCGAGAGCGAGAATGCCCGGCAGCATGGATGGGCCCAGCATGATCAGAAAGAAAAACGCCAGGAAGAATTCCGGTGTGGTGCGCAGCACCACCAGAATAAGGTGGCCCACGGCCTGCGTGGCGCGATTGCCGAACAGCGGTGAGCGTAGCGGAAACAGCACCAGGGCCAGCAGCGCCGTGAGCAACAGGGCAGCCAGGCCCAGCACCAGGGTATGCCAGACCCCGGGGCCGATCTGTTCGGTCCACAGCGTGGCCAGCCACAGCCACAGCTCGGCGAAACCGCCGCCGCTTTTCAGCGGCGCGGGCACCAGGTCCTCGGTGACGAAGCGCACCAGCGTTTGCAGGCTGCCGGTCCACACCGGCGGCGCCCAGATCAGCGCGGCCAGCAGATAGAAGGGCAGCAGCAGGGGGCGCAGCCAGAACCGCAGGGTCAGAATCAGCAGGAACAACAGATAGAGCAGTGCCGCGCCCTCGCCGTAATGGCCTTCGCGGAACGCGGTCTCCAAGTGAAAGCCCAGGGTCGGCAGACCGATAAAGCCGAGGATCGCCGAGGCGCGCAGGGCGCACTCCAGACGGTACCCGGTGTAGGCCTTGCAAGAGGCCCAGATCAGCGGCAGGCGGGCGTAGAAAAAACGGCCCAGGCGGCGCCGGTCGTCGGGCAGGGCAACCGCCGGGGCCGGGTCCGCTTCTTCCAGGAATTCGCCGAACACCTTGGCGAAAATGCCGGCGTAGGGCAGGGCGATGGCGAGCACCCCGGTGAGCGTCGACAGGCCGGTGACCTGCATCAGCAGCAGCCCCCAGAACAGCTCGTGGACGGCGCGCACCGAGGCGGCGCCGACGCGTACCGCTCGCCGGTGCCAGCACAACGCCAGCAGGAAGCCGGCGGCCGCGCCCAGGGCAACCCCCTGGAACGCGAAGGCCAGGGTGTTGGCCAGCGCCCGGCCGAGCCCCTCGGTGGCGAGAAAGTCCGGCTGCAGCAGGCCCAGCCCGACGCGCATCATCTCCGCGCCGGGGTTGCCCCGGGTGATGTCCAGGTCGGCGCAGGCGAAGGCGATCAGCCCGGCCAGCCCCAGCCAGCCACTGGCCCGGCGCCAGCCGGCGGCGGTGGTGGTGAAGGTCGGGGTGGGCCGGCTCATGGCAGGTAGAGTGTGTCCAGATCCGCCAGCGTCAGGGACGCGGCGGGCGCGTCCAGCACTGTCTCGCCATGGCGCAGGCCGATCACCCGCTCGAAGCAGGCCAGCGCCAGCGCGCGGTCGTGCATGGCGACCACGGCGCTGTCGTGGCGGCGCAGAGTGTCCGTGAGCAGGGTCTGGCCCTGGTGTTCATCCAGGTTGGACACCGGTTCGTCGGCCAGCAGCACCGGCCGTTGCGTGAACAGGGCCCGGCCCAGGGCGGTGCGCTGGGCCTGGCCGCCGGACAGGCGGTCGACGCTGGTGAACAGTTTTTCCGCCAGCCCCAGGTTCTCGGCCACCGTGGCGACGCTGTCGCGCTGGGCCGCCGTGGGCCGCACCAGCGCGCGCAGATTGCGCCAGGTGCCGAAGCGGTGCAGGCCGCCCATGTAGATGTTGTGAAACACGCTCAGCATGGGCACCAGCGCCTGCTCCTGGGGGCACCAGGCGCACAGGGTTTCCTGCTGGCGCCGCAGTGCCGCCAGCAGGGTCGACTTGCCGCTGCCCGAGGGCCCCAGCAGGGCCACGGTTTCGCCGCGCCGGAGGGTCAGGTCCAGGGCGGCGAACACCGTCTCGCGGCCGTGGCCGAGCCGGGCGCCCTGGAACTGGAACAGGGCCGCCGGCGCGTCGCTAGCCGTCATCGCGCTTCAATCCAGCAGCCCGATGGATTCCGCGGTGTCTTCGATGGCCTGGTAGTCATCGTTGTCGGCGGGCACGAAGGCGCTGCGCGGGAACGCCTCAAGCAGCTCCGGGTCGTCGATCGCCAACAGCACCTCGGTGACCCGCTCGCTGAAGCCGTCGCCGAAGCGCTCGTCCAGGTCGCCGCGCACGGTCCAGTGGTAGTCCGGGTAGGCGGGGGTTTCCCAGATCACTTGCACCTTGTCGGTGTCGATCTCACCGTCGGCCAGGGCCTGGTCCCAGACCTGGTAGTTGAGCGCGCCGGTGGCGTAGGCGCCGCTTTCCACCAGCGACAGCGTGCGGCTGTGATCACCGCTGAAACCGACCTTGTCGATCAGTTCCTGGGGCGGCGCGCCGAAACGTTCGCGGAAGTAATACTCGGGCATCAGCCGGCCGGAGGTACTGCCCTTGGAGCCGAAGGTGAACGACGGCTGCTCGGCGAAGGCGTCGGGCAGGGTGTCGCCGGGCGCCAGGCCGGTGCTGGTGTTGGCGATGAAATAGGATTTGAAGGCGGTGTCTTCCTGGCCCTGGGCAATGGCTTGCGAGCCGGGCACCAGACGCCGGGCCTGGACGCCGGACAGACCCCCGAACCAGGCCATCTGCACTTCGTCGTTGCGGAAGGCGGTGACCGCCGCCGGGTAGGACTTCACCGGTACGTATTTCACCGGTACGCCGAGCGCCTCTTCCAGATGCGCGGCCACTTTGCCGAAGCGCTGTTCCAGGCGCGACTCGTCCTGGTCGGGGATCGCGGTGAAGGTGAAGGTTTGCGCCGGTTCGCGGGAATCACAGGCGGCCAGCAGCAGCACGGCGCAGGCCGTGGCCAGAAGGGGTTTGATCATTGTCAGCTCCGTTCAATAGGGAGTGTTACCGGACGTTATTGATCACCGCCGCGTGCCCGGCTATCCGCGGTGGCTCAGGTATGCCATGACTTGTGCCCGGCTGCCCTGATACAGAATGGGGCCTTCCCGGCGTTGTAGCATGTAATCGTACATGGGGTCGTAGTAGCCGCTCAGCAGTTCGCGGATCCACACCCGGTGGCGCTGCGGATCGCCGCCGCGCTGCGCCTCCAGGGCCGCCTCCAGTTCGCCGCGCAAATATTGATGGCGGGCGCCGCCCAGCCGCTTGCGGATGCGGTCCAGGGCGGCCAGCAATGCCTCGGCGAGCCGCTCGAACGCCTGCGCTTCGCCGTAGTGGCGGCTGTATTCGTCCAGCGGCCCGGTGACGTAATCCTCCAGGGTCACCTGCACGCGGGCTTCCAGCGGCTCGTCGATGACCACCCGCGGCGACTGGCGGATGCGCGCCTGCAGATCGTCCGGCACATAGCAGCGGCCGATCAGTTTGCCTTCGTCTTCCACCACCACCGGGGCCGGACCCCGGTGCTGATGCTTGAGCAGGGCGATGGCCAGCCGATTCTCAAAATCGATCTGGCTGGGCTGGCCCGCGGGCCGGCGCCCGAACGCCGAGCCGCGATGGTGGGCCAGCCCCTCCAGGTCGACGGCGTCCTCCAGCCGTTCGATCAACCGCGTCTTGCCGCAACCGGTGCGGCCGCTGAGCACCACCATGGGCAGGTGGCGCAGATTGTGTTTAAGACGGTCGAGCAGGAAGCGGCGCATGGCCTTGTAGCCGCCCACCACCAGCGGCACATGCACGCCGGCCTGGTCCAGCCAGGCCTGGGTGGTGCGGCTGCGCAGGCCGCCACGGAAACAATACAGATAGCCGTCCGGGTGGGCCCGGTGCCATTCCCGCCAGGCGTCCAGGCGAACGCTCTTGGCGCGGCCGCTGACCAGCTCGTTGCCGAGATCAATGGCCGCCTGCTGGCCCTGCTGTTTATAGCGGATACCCACCTGGTGCCGCTCGTCGTCGTCGAGCAGCGGCAGATTGCTGGCGGCGGGGAAGGCGCCCTTGGCGAATTCCACCGGCGCGCGCACGTCCAGTAAGGGTGTGTCGCCGAGAAACAGCCCGGCGTAATCTCGAGTGTCGTCCATGGCGGGAGATTCTAGCAGCCTGAGCGCGCCCTGGCGCTAGCTCCTACAACGCTCAGGCCGGACGCAGCTGGCCGGTCAGGTGCGGTTTGACGCCGTCCTTCGCCAGCACGCGGAAGTCGATGCCGCCGTCGAGCTGTTCGCGGGCGAACTTGACCGTGGCCGGGATGAACATCGGCACCTTGAATTGCACCGCCACGGTGAAGGCTTCCTCAGGCAGTTCGTGCTGAAGTTGCCCCAGGGCGCGGGCCTTGGACCACATGCCGTGGGCGATCTGGCGCTTGAAGCCGAACAGCTTGGCGGTCAGCGGGTAGAGGTGGATCGGGTTGCGGTCACCGGACACGGCGCCGTAACGGCGGCCGGTGTTGCCGGGGACTTTCCATTCAATGGCGTCGGTGACCGGCTCCGGGGTGCCGCGTGATCCTTTATCGGATTTCACACCGCTGCCGCCGCCACGGAAGAAGTTCACCGATTCGCTGGCCCAGACCCGCTCGCCGCCGGTGCTGACCACCGTGAAGATGGAGAACTCATAGCCTTTTTCCACCTGGGTCAGGTTGCCCAGATAGCATTTGATGTTGAGCTGCTCGCGCTCGGCGATGGGGCGGTACTGGGTGATGTTGTTGCGCACGTGCACCAGGCCCATTGCCGGGAACGGGAAGCCGTCTTCCATCATCAGCGCCATATGCAGCGGAAAGGCGTGGATGTGCGGGTAGGTGACTGGCAGGCGGCCGTCGTCGCTGAACCCGCAGACCTTGCGGTAGGCGGCCAGGTGACCGGCGTCCAGGCCCACATCGTTGAGGCGCAGACCGACATTGGGCAGTTGCGGGTTTTTGCCGGGTTTCACCCGGGCACGCATCACCGCTTTGGCGAAATTGACCGGCATCGCCGGGGCGTGGCGCAGCTCGCGGAAGTTCACGTCACTCATAACAGCGTCCTTGATCTCTGCAAATACGGCCGACGCCGCGTTACAGCGGCGGCGTCGGCAAATTTGGGGACAGTATAGGCAGTGCGGAGAGCAGCCTGGATTGGCCGTATCGCCTGGGGGCGCCCCCGAGCAGGCCTATCAATGCCGGTGGGTCAGGTGCGTGGCGGGGTGTCGGAGCGCCACTGGGCCACCCCGAAGTAGATCAGGCGCACCTGTTTCTCCGCCATGATCAACATCTCGTGCTGGCCGGCCTCGTCGTCTTCATCCAGCTCCAGCATTTCCTGGGTCAGAGCGACCACGCTGTTGACCACCAGGGAGGCCATCATTTGCAGGTCCTCGGCGTTTACCCGCACCAGGAACGGAAAGCGCGCCATATCCATGGCCAGCTCACTGACGAACAAACGGATCTCACGGCGGATCGCCTGGCGCATGGTGGCCGAGCCGCCGTACAGCTCCTTTGAAACGAACAGGAAATGGGTGCGGTTATTGCGCACGTAGGTAAAGAAGGTCTCCATCGACCCGCGGATCATGCGCTCGTTGGGCAGTTCCTGTTGGCGCACTTCGCGCATCATCTGGCGCAGGGTGCGGAAGGACTCATCCAGGAGGGTCAGGCCCAGGGCGCTCATATCCGGGAAATGGCGATAAAAGGCGGTGGGCACCACGCCGGCGCGTTTGGTCACCTCACGCAGGCTTAAAGAGGAAAACGGGGCCTTTTTGGCCACCAGGTCCAGGGCCGCGTCCATGAGCGCCTGACGAGTCCGCCCCCTCTTCGGCCGTCGTCCCCGAGTCGGAGTCTCTCTGCTCATGGTTTTTGCTCCCGAATCATCGTTTTTATTCTCCGCATTTTCGCCATGTTATTGAAAATCCCCGGCGGGATACAGACAACTGATTGATTTTACTGTGTAAAAAAGTATAAGTGTACACGTGTTGACATCAAAGCCCTGCCTCGGTATAAAGTGCACAACTGTACACAAACGGGAGTTGGCATGAACGTCATCACCGCTTCAAATTCACAATCCGGCACTCCGGGCCTGATCCGTCGTTTGGGCAAGGCACTCAGCACGCCTTTTGACCCGGAGGACTATCTCGCCCTGTTCGATCCGCTGCAGTCCGCCCGCGAAATACGCGCCCGGGTGATCGGCGTGCATCGCGAGAGTGACCAGGCGGTGACTCTGACCCTGCAACCCAACCGCCTGTGGAAAGGTCACCGCGCCGGCCAGCACGTTCTGCTGGGCGTCGATATCGAGGGCGTGCGGCACCAGCGTTGTTTCTCCCTGTCCTCGGCCCCCGGTAGCGCGCCCACCATCAGCGTGAAGCGCCAGGGCGAGGGCGGTGTCAGCGACTATCTGGTCAGCCACTGCCGCGAAGGCGACTTGCTCAGCCTGGCCGAACCCGCCGGCGATTTCGTGTTGCCGGACGCGCTGCCCGAGCGCCTTCTGATGGTCACCGCAGGCTCCGGGATTACACCCGTTCACAGTATCGTGAAGTCCCTGCTCGCGTCCAACTTCGACGGCAAAGTGATCTGGGTGCACTTCGAGCGCCGCTACCAGGACCTGATGTTGAGCGATTCCCTGGCCGCTTTGCGCCGGGACCCGCGCCTCGACCTGCGTCTCGTATTCAGCGGCGATACCCCACGTGACGGCGACCAGGCTGGCCGTCTGAATGAACACTGGCTCACCGACAACGTCGCCGACGCCGCCGCGCACACCATTTTCACCTGCGGGCCCGCCGGCTTTCTCGACACGGTGATGGGCTGGCACGGCGAGCACGGCCGCGCGCCGCTGTTCCACGAGCGCTTCAAGGCGGCGCCGGTGGTGGCCGGCGAAGGCGGCCGGCTGCATTTCGCGCGCACCGGCGGCCAGGCGGAGGCCGCCGCCGGCGTCTCCCTGCTGGAAGCGGCGGAGCAGGCCGGTCTCAAACCCAAGCATGGCTGCCGCATGGGCATCTGCCACACCTGCAAGTGCCGGGTGAGCAAGGGCCGGGTGCGCGATCTGCAGAGCGGCGAGAGCCGTGAATTGAACGGCCAGGAAGTTCGTATTTGTGTTCACGCCGCCGAGGGCGACGTGGAACTGGATCTCTAAGGAGGCACGCTATGAATGCCAAAGTAGATCATTTCGACCCCATCGTATTCGAACGCCCGGGCGTGACCCTGACCCGCTCCCAGGTGGAGACGTTCGGCCGTGAAATCGACGCCCTGCGCGAAGAGATCATGGCGGACCTGGGCGAGCAGGACGCGCGCTACATTCGCCGCCTGGTGCGTACCCAGAAAGGCATGGAACTGGCCGGCCGTGGCCTGCTGTTCCTGGGCGTGCTGCCGCCGGCGTGGCTGGCGGGCACGGCGCTGCTGTCGGTCTCCAAGATTCTGGAAAACATGGAAATCGGCCATAACGTGATGCACGCCCAGTGGGACTGGCTGGGTGACCCGGCGCTGGATTCCTCCTCCTATGACTGGGACAACACCTGCCCGGCGGAGCAGTGGAAGCACTCGCACAACTACATGCACCACACCTTCACCAACGTGGTCGGCAAGGACCGGGACGTGGGCTACGGCATCATGCGCATGTCGGACGAACAGCGCTGGAACCCGGCCTACCTGTTCCAGCCCGCTTATAACTGGGTGCTGGCGTCCTTCTTCCAGTGGGGCGTGGCGTTCCACGACCTGGAAGTGGAGCGCGTGCTCAAGGGTGAAAAAAGCTTCGCCGAATACCGCGAGCAGCGCCGCAAGATCATGAAGAAGGTGCGCCAGCAGGTGGGCAAGGACTATCTGCTGTTCCCGCTGCTGGCCGGCCCCTTCGCGCCCTGGGTGCTGGCGGGCAACGCCACCGCCAATCTGACGCGGAATCTGTGGTCGTACCTGATCATTTTCTGCGGGCACTTTACCGAACACGCGGAAATGTTCAGCGAGGCGGAAATCGAGAACGAGACCCGTGGCCAGTGGTACCTGCGCCAGCTGCTGGGCTCCTCCAACCTGGAGGGCGGGCCGCTGTTCCATATCATGTCCGGCAACCTCAGCCACCAGATCGAGCACCACCTGTTCCCGGACATGCCGTCCAACCGCTACAAGCAGGTGGCGCCCAAGGTCCGCGAGATCGCCGAACGCTACGGTCTGCACTACAACAGCGGCCGCCTGAGCCGTCAGTTCGGGGCCGTGCTCAAGCGTATTAACCGCCTGGCGCTGCCGACCCGGCGCAAGCCGAAAAACGCCATGGTGTGAAGCGGTTCCGGGTCCCCGGACGGTGTGCTAGTCTCACCCTTTGGTAACTACCGTTTGGGGAAGTCGCAACAGGATGGCAGAACTGACCGATTCCGGCGTGCTTCTACGCATGGCCTACCGGGCCATGCTCAACGCCGGCATTGATGCCGACGCGGTACTGGCCGAACTGGGCCTGGACCCGTCCATATTGAACGTGCCGGATCTGCGCACGCCCCACGATGGCCAGGAATGGTTCTGGGAGGCGCTGGCGAAGGTTTCCAACGACGAGCATGTGGGCCTGCATCTGGGCAAGCACATGCCGGTCTACAAGGGCCAGGTGTTGGAGTATCTGTTTCTCTCCAGCCCCACCTTTGGCGAGGGGCTGCACCGGGCGCTCAGCTATCAGCGGCTGCTCTCCGACGCGGCACGGGCCGAATTGTTCGAGGAGGGCGAGCGGGTCTTCCTGCGTCAGCCGTTCTGGGGCCGCCGCCTGGCGCACCTCAACGAATGCGTGATGATGGGGCTGATCAAATTCTTCCGCTTCGTCACCGACGACGCCTTCGAACCCCTGGAAGTCCACTTCGGCCACGAACACCACGCCGACAAGGCTGAGTACGAGCGCGCCTTCGGCTGCCCGGTGAAATTCGGCATGCCGTCAGTGGGGGTTTATTTCGATTCCCGCCTGATGGCGCTGCCCTCCGCCCACCACGAGCCGGAGCTGCTGCGTCTGCACGAGCAACTCGCCAGCGAACAGGTAGCGCGCCTGGAGAAGCAGGACCTGGTGGCCCAGGTCAACCGGCTGATCGCCGAGCTGCTGGAATCCGGCCACGCCAACCTGGAAGAAGTGGCCGAGCGCCTGGGCATCAAGGCGCGCCAGTTGCGCACCCGGCTTGCCGACGCCGGCACCAACTTCAACCAGCTGGTGGCTGACTACCGCTGCAAGCTGGCCAAGCGCCTGCTGGCCGGCACCGACGAATCCATCGACGAGATCGTCTACCTGACCGGCTTCTCCGAGCCCTCCACCTTCTACCGTGCCTTCAAGCGCTGGGTGGGCATGACGCCCATTGAGTACCGCAAGCTCAAAGCCGAAGAAGACGCCGCCGAAGCCGCCGCCAAACTCTGATTCCGGCTGGAGCGGGCCTTGTGGGAGCGGGCCCAGCCCGCGAAAGGCAAGCGGAGCTTGCCGGCAGGATTCCAGAGACCTGGTTCTTCAGGTATTCGGTGCGGCCTCTCTGGAGAGAAAAGTTTCTGGCATCCTGCCGGGAGCTTCGCACCCTGTTATCGGCGGGTGTCGTCGGGCTCGTCGGCTTCGCCTTCGATGGTGACGCCCGGGCGCTCGCCGGGGCGCGACCGGCCCACGGAAGGGTTGCCGGGGTCATTGGCGGAGCCGGGGCCGGGCCGCGACTGGCCGGGATAAATAGTGCGGCTCTGATAAAAGAAGGTGCCGCCGCCCCCCGGGCCACCGCGGGTGGCGAAGGTCTGCAGCGTGCCCTTGCGGACCAGGTAGTCCGCCATGGCGCGGCGGGAGAACGGCAGCAGCAGGGCGAAGCCCAGCGCGTCGGTGATAAACCCGGGCGTAATCAGGAAGGCGCCGCCGAGCAGCAGCATCATGCCTTCGGCCAGTTCCCGGCCGGGCATTTCACCCTGATTCATGCGCTGATTGAGCCGCTGCCAGGTCTGCAGGCCCTGACTGCGGAACAGGGCGGTGCCCAGCAGGGCGGTAACCACCACCATCAGAATGGTGATCGGCCAGCCGATAAAGTCCGCCACGGCGGCCAGTACCATGACCTCCACCAGGGCGAGCACGAAAATGGTCAGGAAAACGCGACCGAAACCCATCGAAACCTCGGAAATTCATTGCGGCGTGTGAGTGCCGTTCAAGGTTAGATGGCGGTGGGGGGCGGGAGTTTCAAGGGAAAAGGGGGTGTGGGAGCGGGCTGGGCCCGCTCCCTCCGGACGATCAGGCGCCCAGCATCATCTGGCCGCAGACGCGGACCACATTGCCGGTGAGGCCCTGGGAGGCGGGGCTGGCGAAGAACGAGATGGTTTCCGCCACGTCCACCGGCTGGCCGCCCTGGCTCATGGCGTTCATGCGCCGGCCGGCTTCGCGAATGGTGAAGGGAATGGCGGCGGTCATCTGCGTTTCGATGAAGCCCGGCGCCACCGCGTTCACGGTGATGCCTTTGTCCGCGTACTCCTCGGAATAGGTGTCGATCATGCCGATGACCGCGGCCTTGGAGGTGCCTTAGTTGGTCTGCCCCAGGTTACCGGCGATACCGGCGATGGAGCTGATCGACACGATGCGGCCGCCGTCGCCCATGCCACCGTCGGCGACCAGTTGCTCGTTAACGCGCAACTGGCTGGCGATGTTGATGTTGAGCACCATGTCCCAGTGGCCTTCGGGCATGTTGCCGAGCATCTTGTCGCGGGTCACGCCGGCGTTATGCACCAGAATATCCAGGCCGCCCATCTTCTTGGCGGCGTCGGCGATCACGCGCGGCGCGTCGTCGGCGGTGATGTCCAGTTCCAGGCTCTGGCCGCCGATTTCCTCGGCCACCTTGTTCAGGTCTTCGGCCATCGGCGGAATGTCCAGCACCGTCACTTCGGCGCCGTCGCGGGCCAGCACCCGGGCGATGGACGCGCCGATGCCGCGTGAGCCGCCGGTGACCAGGGCTTTTTTGCCCGCCAGCGGTTTGTCCCAGTCAAAGCTTTGCGCGTCGAAGCCGGCGGCGCTCACGCGTACCACCTGGGCGGACACATAGGCGGATTTCGGCGACAGGAAGAAGTGCAGCGGCGAGGCCAGCTGGCTTTCCGCGCCGGCTTCGCAGTACACCAGCTGCACGGTGGCGCCGCGTTTGATTTCCTTGCCCACCGAGCGGGTGAAGCCTTCCAGGCCGCGCTGGGCGACACGGGCGGCACCGTTCAGGGTTTCCGGGGTGCGCCCGATCACGATCACGCGGCCGCATTTATCCAGTTTTTTGATCACCGGCTGGAAGAATTCCCACAGCGTTTTCAGGTCGTCCGGGCTTTCGATGCCGGTGGCGTCGAACACCAGCGCTTTGAATTTGCTGTCGTCTTCGCGGGTGGCGGTGTAGTTGTCGGTGTTGAGGCCGGCGGCCGCCGCCTGCTTCTGCAGGTCGTTGGCGTTGCGGGTGTTGGCGAGTACCGCCGGTTTCGCCTCCGGGGCGCCCTTGAGCGTGGCGAACACCGTGTCCACGGCGCTGGATCCGGGCGCGGCACCCACCAGCACGCCACCGCTGATAAAGGATTTCTGGCCGGGCTGCCAGCGTTCGAGAATCACCGGGATGGGCAGGTTAATGGCGCTGAAAACGGCCTTGCCCATGGGGGAGTTGGCAATTGCCTGATAGGTATCGCTCATGGTCGTATCCTTTGCCGAGCATTCGTAGGGGGCGTATTGAAGCACCCGTGTGTGAAGGGTGTATTGACCGGCACGGGAAGGCCGGGAGGCGCCGAAGCCAATGAGGCCCGCCAGTTGGGCGATAGACTGCGCTCATCTGTTAACCTGGGCACTCGGGCCGGCCACTCCGGTCTCCCCGACGCCACTGTGGAGGAATTACTATGCTGGCAGGCGACAACGTACGCAAGGTGGCCATTGTGGGCGGCAACCGCATTCCCTTTGCCCGCTCCAATACCGCTTATTTCGAGGTCGACAACCAGGAAATGCTGACCGCCGCGCTCAACGGCCTGGTGGATCGTTTCAAACTCCACGGCGAGCGCATGGGTGAAGTGGCCGCCGGCGCGGTGATGAAGCACGCCAAGGACTTCAACCTGGTGCGCGAGTGCGTGCTGGGCTCCAAGCTGGCGCCGGAAACCCCCGCCTACGACCTGCAGCAGGCCTGCGGCACCGGCCTGGAAGCCGCCATCCTGGTGGCCAACAAGATCGCCCTGGGCCAGGTGGACTGCGCCGTGGCCGGTGGTGTCGACACCACTTCCGACGCGCCCCTGGGCGTTAACGAGCAGGCCCGCAAGATCTTCATGGAGATCAACCGCGCCAAGAGCAACGGCGACAAGCTCAAGCAGGCGGTCAAGCTGCTCAACCCCAAGCTGATGATCCCGGACATCCCCAAGAACGGCGAGCCGCGCACCGGCCTGTCCATGGGCGAGCACCAGGCGATCACCGCCGCCGAGTGGGGTATCCCCCGCGAAGCCCAGGACGAGCTGGCCTGGCGCTCACACCAGAATCTGGCGAAATCCTATGAGGAGGGCTGGCAGGGCGACCTGATGACGCCGTTCCACGGCCTGGAGCGCGACAACAACATGCGTGGCGACTCCACCATCGAGAAGCTGAGCACCCTGAAGCCGGTGTTCGGTGGTTCCGAAGGCACCATGACCGCCGCCAACTCCACCCCGCTCACCGACGGCGCTTCCACCGTGCTGCTGGCTTCCGAAGACTGGGCCAAGGAACGCGGGCTGCCCGTGCAGGCCTACCTGACCCACTGCGAAGTGGCGGCGGTGGACTTCATCGGCAAGAAAGAAGGCCTGCTGATGGCGCCGGCCTACGCCGTGCCGCGCATGCTGGATAAAGCCGGCCTCACCCTGCAGGACTTCGATTTCTACGAAATCCACGAAGCCTTCGCCTCCCAGGTGCTCACCACCCTGAAAGCCTGGAACGACGAAACCTTCTGCAAGGAACGTCTGGGCCGCGACAAACCGCTCGGCGAAATCGACATGGCCAAGCTCAACGTCAAGGGCTCGTCCCTGGCGGCCGGCCACCCGTTCGCCGCCACCGGCGCGCGCATCCTCGCCAACGCCGCCAAGCTGCTCAACGAGAAGGGCTCCGGCCGCTGCCTGATCTCCATCTGCGCCGCCGGCGGCCAGGGCGTCGTCGCCATCGTCGAGAAGTAAAAGCTCCTGCTTTAGGAGCGGGCCTGTGCGAGCGGGCCCTGTGGGAGCGGGCCCCGCCCGCGAAAGGCAAGCAAAGCTTGCCGGCAGGATACCAGAGACGTCTCTAACGGTAGCTCCGACAGCCTCTCTGGAATCCTGCCGGGCGCTTCGCGCCCTTTCGCTTGCAGGCAAGCTCCCACAACTCTCGCCTCGTCAGTACCCTCAGGCCTTCCGCATCAACCCTTCCTGACACACCGAGGCCACCAGTTCCCCGGCCCGATTGAACACCTGCCCCCGATTGAAGCCCCGCGCACCGGCCGCGATCGGGCTCTCCATGTCGTAGAACAGCCAGTCATCCAGCCGCACCGGCCGATGGAACCACAGCGTATGATCGAGACTGGCCACCTGCATGTCCCGGTCCAGGAAGGTGATGCCGTGGGGCAGCAGGGCGGTGCCCATCAGGCTGTGATCGGACACGTAGGCGAGCAGCGCCTGATGAATCAGCGGGTCGTCGCCGGCCTCGCCGGCGGCGCGCAGCCAAACCTGGCGGATTGGCTCGGCTTTTTCCGGATGCAGCGGGTGGCGCCGGGTCACCGGGCGGATTTCCACCGGCTTGCGGCGCAGCAGGGCGGCGCGGAAATTCTCGGAGATGTCCTCGTCCTTGAGAAAGTCGGCGGTGACGGTCTGTTCGTCGGGCAGGTTCTCCGGGTCCGGCGCGCTGTGCCCTGCGGTTTGATGGACCGGGCCGTCCTCGGCATTGTGGAACGAGGCGGCGAGATCGAAGATCGGCCGGCCACGTTGCTCGGCGATCACCCGCCGGGTACTGAAGGTACCGCCGTCGCGGATGCGCTCCACCCGGTAAACCACCGGCTCGCGGGCATCGCCCGGGCGCAGGAAATAGGCCTGCAGCGAGTGCGCGGTGCGGGCCGGCACGGTGCGCGCCGCCGCCACCAGCGCCTGGGCGATCACCTGGCCGCCGAAAATGCGGGGTCCGACGATGTTGCGGCTCTCACCCTGGAACAGGTCGTCATCCAACTCGGTGAGGTCGAGCAGGGCGAGGAGGTCGGAAAGATCGGTGTCCATGGTGCATCCTTTTGTTTCAACCGCACGGGTTCGCCCGCGTGTTATTTCGAATAATGGAAGTCAATTTTAAAAAGCATAAGTTGGCCTTAGACGCACCGTTTTGCAAGTGCGCAACCGCCCCATGGTATCCCCCGTGGTCCTTGCGCCTCCTTTAAGGTTGCGTTAAGGCGGGCTTCAGGGAGAATTAAGGTGGCCGGCGTAGAGTGACTCCCGTACCCAACGCAATGAGGACAAAGGAGAGACTCATGAACGCCATTAACAAGACGTTGCTCGCCACCCTGATCGGTTTCGCCGGCACCACCACCCTGGTGCACGCGGACGATGTGGGCCCCGACCGCGCAATGAAACTGGTTGAGGACGGCAAGATCCTGTCGTTCGAAAAGCTCAATGAAGCGGCGCTGGCCAATCACCCCAAGGCCACCGTGGAAGACACCGAGCTGGAAGACGAATACGGCCGCCTGATTTACCAGGTGGATCTGCGCGACGCCCAGGGTCAGGAATGGGACCTGGAGCTGGACGCCACTAACGGTGAAATCCTCGGCGAGGAGCGTGACGACTAATGCGTGTGTTACTCGGAGGGGCGGCCATGGTCGCCCTTTCCCTGGCTTGGGCGACCTCCGCCCTGGCGCTGGATGTGGATCAGGACGAGGCCCTGCGGCTGCGGCAAAGCGGGGAAGTATTGTCGTTCCAGGCGATCCTCCGCCAGGCGGATGAGCGCCACCCCGGCGCCCGCTTACTGGAAGCGGAGCTGGACGACGACGATGGCGAATTGATTTACGAAATCGAGCTGCTGACCGGCGACGGCGTGGTCCGCGAGCTGGAAATCGACGCCCGCACCGGGCGTGTTCTCGAAGACGAAGTGGACGACTGATGCGGCTGTTGCTGGTGGAAGACACCGTCGCTCTGGCCGACCAGCTGCTGCCACTGCTGCGCGATCACGGCTACGCGGTGGACTGGCTGGCGGACGGCCGCGACGCCCTGGTGCGCGCCCACGACGACGATTTCGATCTGGTGATCCTGGATCTGGGGCTGCCCGGCCTGGACGGCCTGGAAGTACTGCGGCGCTGGCGGCAACAGGGCCTGAGCATGCCGGTGCTGATCCTCACCGCCCGCGACAGCTGGGCGGAGCGTGTGGATGGCCTGCGCGCCGGCGCTGACGATTACCTCACCAAACCCTTCCACCCGGAGGAGTTGCTGCTGCGGGTGCAGGCGGTGTTGCGGCGCAGCCACGGCAGCGCCAACCAACGCCGCCTGCGCGCCTGCGGTGTGGAACTGGACGAAGAGCGCCAGAGCGCCTGGCTGGACCAGGACGAGATCGAGCTGACCGGCGCGGAATTCCGCATGCTGCGTTATTTCATGCTCAACCCGGGCAGATTACTGTCTAAAATCGCCCTCAGCGAACACCTCTACGACGGCGAAAGCGAGCGCGATTCCAACGTGGTGGAAGTGCACATCAATCGGCTGCGCCGCAAGCTCGGCGGCGAGGTGATCCAGACCCGGCGCGGCCAGGGCTATTTGTTCACGGGGCGCGACTGAATGCGTTCCATCGGCGTCCGCCTGGGGGTGAGCCTGTTTGTCAGCCTGCTGCTGGCCGGCGTGTTGGTGGGCCAGGCGGCGCTCTGGTGGCTGGAGCGGGAGCAGCGTCAGATCACCGCCGGGCAACTGCGCGACGAGGCCGCCAGCGTGCTGGCCGCCATGGTTTCCGGCCCGGGCGGGCTGGTGCTGGAACAGGATATGCTCGACCCGGCCTACCGGCGCCCGCTGTCCGGCCGCTATTTCGTGGTGCTGATCGACGGCCAGCGCTGGCGCTCCCGGTCGTTGTGGGACGCGCACCTGCCGCTGCCCGATAACCCGGGCATGGACACCGAGCTGCTGCCCGGCCCTGGCGACCAGAGCCTGCTGCGCTACCGGACCCGTTTCCGGCGCGACGGCCAGGACCTCACCGTGGTGGTGGCCCAGGATTACGCCCCGCAACAGGCCAGCTTCCGTGATACCCGGGCCGCCGCTCTGCTCACCTGGGTGGTGGTGCTGGCGGCCCTCGCCCTGGTCCAGCAATGGCTGATTCGCCGCGGCCTCAAGCCGCTCAATGCAGCGCGCCGGCAGATCGAACAGCTGCGCGGCGGCCAGCGCGCCGAGCTGGACCAGGACGTGGCCCGCGAGCTGCGCCCGCTGGTCACCGAGATTAACCGTCTGCAGCGGCATATGGAGCAGCAGTTGGACCGCTCCCGGCACGCCCTCGGTGACCTGGGACACGCCCTCAAAACGCCGCTGGCGGTGCTGCGCAACCGCTGCGACGGGGAGCTGCGCGAGCGCGCCCCGGAGCTGCACGGCTTGCTGATGGCGCAACTGGACCACATCGAGGCGAACGTGCGTCGCGCCCTGGGCCGCGCCCGCGTCGCCGCCGGGGCCACCGCCGCCTCCCGCTTCGAGCCGGGCCAGGACCTGGAGGCACTGGCCGATACGCTGCGCCGTGCTCACCGCAAGCCGCTCAACCTGGTGGTGCACGGCGCCGGGCTGCCGCCCCAGGCGGTGGAGCGCGGCGACATGCTGGAGCTGCTCGGCAACCTGCTCGACAACGCCTGCAAATGGGCCGCCGGCGAAGTACGGTTGGCACTGGCGCGGGATGGCGGCCTGTTAACGGTCACCGTGGACGACGATGGGTCCGGCATCCCGGCATCACGCCGCGAGCAGGTGCTGCAGCGCGGCCGCCGCCTGGACGAGCGGGTCGCCGGCGACGGCCTGGGCCTGGCCATCGTCAGCGACACCGTGGCCGCCTACGGCGGCAACCTGACCCTCACTGACAGCCCGCTGGGTGGCCTCCGGGTGATCCTCACACTGCCCTTGCCGGACTGAATCGAGGAACTTTCCGGTCGCCCCGGTCTCCACCCCTGAACGGCAACAACAACAGGAGAAGGGAATCATGCGCGTATTCACATCCCTGCTGGCGCTGTGCGCGCTGGCGCTTGGCAACCAGACCATGGCGGCCGAAAAGCCCGCCTTCGACGCCCGCCTCAGCGGCTACGACTACCCCCATCCGGTGCATACCCTGAAGCTGGACAGCCAGCGGCAGACACTGGAAATGGCGTACATGGACGTGCGCCCGGATCAGCCCAACGGCGACACCGTGCTGCTGCTGCACGGCAAGAATTTCTCCGGTGCCTATTGGCAAACCACCATCGAGCGGCTCACCGAAGAGGGCTATCGCGTGGTGGTGCCGGATCAGATCGGCTTCGGTAAATCCAGCAAGCCGGAACACTTCCAGTATTCCTTCCAGACCCTGGCCGATCACACCCGCACGCTGCTCGATGAGCTGAACGTCGATGACGTGACCGTGATGGGCCACTCCATGGGCGGCATGCTGGCCACCCGCTTCACGCTGATGTTTCCCGAACGCAGCGACGCCCTGGTGTTGGTCAATCCCATCGGCCTGGAGGATTGGCGCAAGCACGTGCCCTGGCAATCCGTGGACGCCTGGTACCAGGGTGAACTGAAAAAGAAACCCGAAGACATCAAGACCTACATGACCAAGGCCTACTTCGACGGCCAGTGGAAAGACCGCTATCAGCCGCTGCTCACGCTCCAGCAGGGCTGGCTTCGCGGCCCCGACTACAAGCGCATTGCGTGGAACTCGGCACTGCACTACGACATGATCTTCAACCAGCCGGTGGTCTACGAATTCCCCGAGATTAAAGTGCCCACGCTACTGATCATCGGCACCCGCGACCGCACCGCCCTGGGCCGCAACCGGGCCTCCGAGGAAAAGCAAAAAGAACTGGGGCGCTATGACCGTCTCGGCGCCGAAGCCGCCGAAGCCATCCCCAACGCCAAGCTGGTGGAACTGGAAGGCATCGGTCACGTTCCCCAGTACGAGGCCTACGACGATTACATTGAAGCCCTGACCGAGTATCTGGCGGCGCAACGCTAACGGCTTGTGGGAGCTTGCCTTGCAAGCGAAAGGCCGGCAAAGCCGGCCGGCAGGATTCCAGAGAGGTTGTTTGTGCCGCCGTTAGCGGTGTCTCTGGCATCCTGCCGGGAGCTTCGCTCCCTTTCGCGGGCATGGCCCGCTCCCACATGGCAAGCTCCCACAGTGTGCTCTTCCCTAGCCGGCTACGGAGCCGGCCGCACGGCGGCCAGCATCAGGGCCACCGCCTGGTCGCTGACCGCCTCCATGTCCTGGCGGTCCACGTAGATGCCGTCCAGCAAGAGGCGGCAGAGCCCGTGCAGGGTGGCCCAGCTCGCTTGCGCCACACGCAACGGGTCGGCGCCGCCGGGCAGGGTGGTGGCGCGCAGGCCGTCCGCCTCGAGCTTGTCCACGTAACGACGAAAGCAGCCGTGGGCCACCCGCGTCAGCGACTCGGTGGGGCGCCCGGTCTTCCACAACGTGCGCCCGAACATCAGCTCGTACTGCTCCGGGTCGTCACAGGCGAAACGCAAGTAGCCGCGTACGAAGCGGCGCAGCCCCGGCTCCGGGTCGTCGGCCTGGAACGCCGCCTCTTCCATGAGACGGTCGAGCCGGTGGAAGCCGTCCTCGGCGAGCGCGCAGAGCAAGGCGTTCTTATCCTGGAAGTGGTGGTAGGGCGCGGTACGGGACACCCCGGCACGCTCCGCCAGACGTCGCAGGGAGAGGCCTTCCACGCCCTGCTCGCGCAGCAGAACGGCCGCCTCGCGCAGCAAGGCGGCGTGCAGGTCTCCGTGGTGGTAGCGGGCCGGTTGCGTCATGGTGGTTGCCTGTCTCGCGGCGTTACGGATGCTATCTTGACAGCGTCAACATAGCATCCTATCTTGACGGCGTCCAGATTGCAGCCAGGCGGCCAAGGCACATCATGTTGCGCGGCCCGCCCAGCCCACACAGGAGAACATCAATGGCGGCCAACGGTTATTCCCACCTGCTTTCCCCCCTGGATCTGGGGCATACCCAGCTCAAGAACCGGGTGATCATGGGGTCCATGCACACCGGGCTGGAAGACCGTTTCTGGCACTACCCGAAGCTGGCCGCCTATTTCGCCGAGCGGGCCCGTGGCGGTGTCGCGCTGTCCGTGACCGGCGGCATCAACCCCAACCGCCACGGCTGGTTCTATCCCTTGTCCGGCACCTTCAACAGCAAGCTGGATATCCGCAACCACCGCAAGATCACCGACGCGGTGCACCGCGAAGGCGGCAAGATCGCGCTGCAGGTGCTGCACGCTGGCCGCTACAGTTACCATCCGTTCTCCCGCTCCGCATCGGCGATCAAGAGCCCGATCAACCCGTTCAAGCCCAAGGCGATGAGCACCCGTGAAGTGCGCTCCACGGTCCAGGACTTCGCGCGCACCGCCGAGCTGGCCAAGGAAGCCGGTTACGACGGCGTCGAGATCATGGGCTCCGAAGGCTATCTGGTGAATCAGTTCACCGCGCCGCGCACCAACAAGCGCACCGACGAGTACGGCGGCAGCGCCGAGAACCGCCGCCGCTTTCCGGTGGAGATCGTCGAGGAAACCCGCCGCCGTTGCGGTGAGGATTTCATCATCATGTACCGGCTGTCGGTGATTGACCTGGTGCCCGACGGCAGCACCCGCGAGGAAGTGCTGGATCTCGCCCGCGCCATTGAGAAAGCCGGCGCCAGCCTGATCAACAGCGGCATCGGCTGGCACGAAGCGCGGGTACCCACGATTGTCACTTCGGTGCCCCGGGCGGCGTTCGCGGAAGTGACCCGCCAGGTGAAAGACGTGGTGTCGATCCCGGTGGTGGCCTCCAACCGGATTAACGACCCGGACACCGCCGAGCGCATCATCGCCAGCGGCCAGGCGGACGCGGTGTCCATGGCCCGGCCGTTGCTGGCGGACTCGGAGTTCGTCAACAAGGCCGCCGAAGGTCGCGCCGACGAGATCAACACCTGCATCGCCTGCAACCAGGCCTGCCTGGATCACACCTTCGAGCTCAAGCGCGCGTCCTGTCTGGTGAATCCGCGCGCCTGCCATGAAACCGAGCTGGTCTACCTGCGCACCGCCACCCCCAAAAAAGTGGCGGTGGTGGGCGCCGGCCCCGCCGGGCTGGCCTGCGCCACGGTGGCGGCGGAGCGCGGCCACGATGTGACCCTGTTCGACCAGGCCGGCGAGATCGGCGGCCAGTTCAACATGGCCAAGGTGATCCCCGGCAAGGAAGAGTTTCACGAGACCCTGCGCTACTTTCAAAAGCGCATCGAACGCACCGGCGTCAAAGTGGTTTTGAACCGCCGTGTGGCGAGCGACGAGCTGGAACGCGAAGGCTTCCAGGAAATCGTTATCGCCACCGGGGTGTCACCGCGCCGGCCTGGTATCGAAGGCATTGAGCACGCCAAGGTGGTGTCCTACGTGGACGTGCTGCGCGGCAAGGTGCAAGTGGGCGAACGGGTGGCGATCATCGGCGCCGGCGGCATCGGTTTCGACGTGGCGGAGTTTCTTGCTGAAGCCCCCCGGGATGGCGCCCAGCCGCTGCCGGAGTGGCTGGCGGAGTGGGGCGTGGATTTCAACGCGGAAACCCGTGGCGGCCTGGTGGAAAAGCACCCGGAAACGCCGGCGCGGAAAATCTACCTGCTGCAGCGCAAGGAAAGCACGCCGGGCAAGGATCTGGGCAAAACCAGCGGCTGGGTGCACCGCGCCACGCTCAAACACCGCAACGTGGAAATGCTGCCCGGTTGCAGCTACGACCGCATTGATGATGCCGGCCTGCATATCACCCAGGACGACAAGCAGGGTTTGCTGGAAGTGGACCAGGTGGTGATTTGCGCCGGCCAGGAATCGCTGCGCGAGCTGTACCAGGAAGAAGCCGCCAACCACCACCTGATCGGCGGCGCCGACCTGGCCGCCGAGCTGGACGCCAAGCGCGCCATTAAACAAGGCTCGGAGCTTGCCGCGCGCTTGTAGGAGCGGGCCCCGCCCGCGAAAGGCCGGCAAAGCCGGCCGGCGGGATTCCAGAAACGCTGTTCGTGCTGCCCTTAGACAGGTCTCTGGTATCCTGCCGGGTGGCTGGCGCCACCCTTTCGCGGGCAAGGCCCGCTCCTACAAGGTGGTTTTTATTTTAGCTCTTTGGAAGTCAATCCCAGAACGCGGCGGGCGATGATCAACTTCTGGATCTGCTGGGTGCCTTCGAAGATATCGAGGATTTTGGAGTCCCGCGCCCACTTCTCCAGCAGCTCGTCCTCGGTGTAGCCGATGGAGCCGGCCAGTTCCACGCATTTGAGGGTGACGTAGTTGCCCACCCGGCCGGCCTTGGCCTTGGAGATCGACGCCTCCACCGAGTTGGACTGTTTGTTGTCGGCCATCCAGGCCGCTTTCATGGCCAGCCAGTAGGCCGCTTCCCATTCCGCTTCCATGCGGTACAGCTCCGCCTCGGCGGCGCTGGCGTTGTCCACCGGCTTGCCGTAGTCGTACTCGATGGCTTCGCTGAGCAGTTCCCGGGTCCGTTCCAGGGACGCCTTGGCCACGCCCAGGGCGAAGCAGGCCACCAGCGGGCGGGTGTTGTCGAAGGTTTCCATCACGCCGCCGAAACCCTTGGTGTCCACTTCCGGGTTGCCGAGCAGGTTTTCCTTGGGCACCCGGCAATCACTGAAGTTGATCGCGGCGGTGTCGGAAGCGCGAATGCCGAGCTTCTTCTCCAGGCGCGCCAGCTCCATGCCCGGCGTGCCCCATTCCACCACGAACGATTTGATCGCCGCGCGGCCCAGCTTCGGGTCCAGGCTGGCCCAGACCACCACGCAATCGGCGCGCTCGCCGGAGGTCACGTAGATCTTCTCACCGTTGAGCACATAGTGGTTGCCGTCTTCCTTGGCGGTGGTGCGGATCGCCGCCGAGTCCGAGCCAGCACCCGGCTCGGTGATCGCCATGGCCGCCCACTTGCCCTTGAAGCGCTCCAGCTGTTCGTCGGTGGCCACCGCGGCGATGGCCGCGTTACCCAGGCCCTGGCGTGGCATGGCGAGCAGAAAGCCGGTGTCGCCGTAGCAGAATTCCAGAGCGCCCAGGCAGGTCATCATGTTGGCGCCGTTTTTCACGCCGCCGTCTTCCTGCACCTTGCCCTTGCCGGTCTGGCTGGCGCCGGCGGAGTTGGCCGGGTCGCCTTCGTTGAAGCCGTCCAGCACCGAGGCAACCATGTCCAGTTCCTTGGGGCGCTGGTGTTCGGCGCGGTCGTACTTCCGGGAGATGGGCCGGAAGGTGTTCAAGGCCACCTGGCGGGCATTGTTGATCACCGGTTTGAATTTCTTCGGAATCTCGAGGTTCATAGTGTCTCTTCCCTTAAAGGTGCAGGCCGCCGAAGACCACGCCGATCGCGCGCAGATCGCGGTACCAGCGTTCCACCGGGTATTCGTGGGTAAAGCCGTGGCCGCCCAGCAGCTGGACGCCGTCGGTGCCGATCTGCATCGCCTTGTCCTTGACCAGGGTGCGGGCCAGATGCGTCTCGCGCTGGAAGGGTTTGCCTTGCTCGGCCCGGCACACGGCGCGGTAGGTGAGCATGCGCATGGCGTCCAGCTCGATGGCGATATCGGCGACCATGAACGCCACCGCCTGGCGGTGGCTGATCGGCTCGCCGAAGGCTTTGCGTTCGTTGCAGTAGGGCACCACGTAGTCGAGCACCGCCTGGGCGGTGCCGATGGCCAGCGCGCACCAGGCCAGGGTGCCCAGATCGATGAACTCGCGGTAATTGAAATCGTCGTCGCCGAGACGGTTGGCGGCGGGCACGCGCACCTTGTCCAGCAGCAGCGGGCGTTGACCGCTGGCGCGGATGCCCATGGCCGGGTCGTCGCCGGCACTGAGGCCGTCACTGCCGCCTTCGACGATGAACACCGCCGGGCCGTCGCCGGTTTCGGCGGCGACCAGGAACAGCTCCGCTTCGGCGGCCAGCGGCACCAGGGATTTCTCACCGCTGAGCAGCCAGTCATCGCCGTCGCGGGTGGCGGTGGTACGCAGCGTCATGGGATCGAACAGGGGGCGCGGCTCGCACACCGCGATGGTTGCCAGGGGCGCGTCCTCGCCGGCGAAGGCGGCCAGGTATTTGTCCTGCTGCACGGCGGAGCCCCAGCGGGTCAGAGCGTTGGCCACGCCCATCGGGGCGAGCACCGCCACCGCCTGGCCCATGTCGCCGCGCGCCAGCTCTTCGGCCACCAGCATGCTGGTCACGGTGGAGCGTTCGGCGGCGGCGCCGCCCAGGGCTTCGGGTACCGCGAAGAAGTTCAGACCCAGTTCCCGGGCCTGGCTTTGCACGTCGTCGCTGGTGCGTTGTTCCGCGTCCGACTGTTCCGCGTTCTCGCGCAGCACTTCCGTGGCGAAGCCGCGCACGCTGTCGCGGATCATCTGCTGCTCGTCGGTGATGCCCAGATCGAACAGGCCGGTGGTGTGGCCCGGCGCATCAAGACGCTGCGGCTTGTCGGACGGGTTGTTGGATTTGAACGCGCGGGCGCTGGTGGTGATCACCTGGAAGCCGCCTTTGGTGAGGCGGTAGGCAAGCCGCTCCGCGGTGTGGCGCATACCCAGGCGGTCGAGCATTGATGAGCCGGCCAGCCGGTTCAGCGCGCTCAGGGCAAAGCCGATTGCGTCTTTCGCCATGATCCCTTCCCGTTATTCAGTGGTAACGAATGAAGGTTGATTATCAGGCAGATCGGCTGAGTCTCATTGACTCCCTTGCCTTTCGCGCATGGCGAAGCGGCCACCGGGTGTTTCTACGGCCAACTTTCGACGCAAACAAAAAAGGGCCGGCGGATGCCGGCCCTTTTTCGGGATGAAGCCTGCTACGACTTACTTGTTGTCGTACTGGGCTTCTTCGGTGGTGGCTTTCATGATCGCTTCCACGCGGCGGTTCTGAGCGCGGCCGTCGCGAGTGCTGTTGTCAGCAATCGGCTTGGCTTCGCCATAACCTTCGGTGGTGATCCGGCTTCCATCGATGCCGAACTCTTCGACCATGACGCGCTTCACCGCGTCCGCGCGCTTCTCGGACAGCTGCTGGTTGTAAGAAGCGGCGCCGGTGCTGTCGGTGTGACCTTCGAGGATCAGGTCAGCGGACGGGTACTGATACATCTGATCGCTCAGACCTTCCAGTTCCGGGTAGGAGGTTTCACGAACTTCCGCCTTGTCGAGACCAAACTCAACATACAGGGTTTCGCGCACGTCCTTGGTCAGGTATTCCTGACAACCTTTCTCGTCCACTTTGGCGCGTGCCGGGGTATCCGGGCACTCGTCCTTGCTGTTCACAACGCCGTCGCCGTCGTCGTCCAGCTCACAACCCTGGGCGTCGACACTGGCGCCGGCGGGGGTGCCGGGGCAGCGGTCGTTGGAATCCGGCACACCGTCGTTGTCGCTGTCGGTGGCGGTTTCGGTAACCGGCTCGGGTTTCGGCTCGTCGTCGTATTGAGCGCCGACCAGCACGTTAAGAGCGGCGTAAACCTGGCCGTCCCAGCGTTCGGTGCGGAAGCTGTAAGTCGGGCGTGCGCCGACATCGATCAGGAAGTTGTCGGCGAGAGCGGTCTGTACACCGAACTCCATGCCGCCGATGGTTTCCTTGAAGTCCTGGTCGTTTTCGGTGTTGAACTCGGTGCGGGTTTCACCGGCGCCGAGACCCACATAGGTTTCGATCGGGCCGTCACCGTTGAAGTGGCGACGCAAGCTGGCGAAGTTGTTACGCAGATAAACCTGGCCGCTGGTGGTGGCCATGTTGTTGCGCTCGTACCAAGCCTGTACGGACCAGTTTTCGCTGAAGCGATAACCGATCTGGGCGCCGGGCAGGGTGACGGTGTCGTTGCCGAAAGCGTTGTCGGTGATGTAACCGTCGCCTTCGTAATGATCACCGATGTCCAGCCAGCTTTGGCCGATGTGACCACCCAGGTAGAAATAGCGATCCGGGATGGTGTCCTCGGCAACGGCCGTAGAGGCAACGGCTAGCGATGCGCAAGCAATGCTGGATGCGAGAAAGCGTTTGGCGTCCATAGCTCCTTCCTTGTTTTTTAGTAGGCAGAAATTCAGCATCCGCAGTTTTGCTCCCTGGAACCTAACTGTAAATGCCGCTAATGAGTTTAATAAACAAATTTACAAAGGAGCGCCAAGAAAGGTGTGAAAAAGAATAATTTTTGTAAAAAGTAGGGCGTTATTGTGAGTGGGGTGTGATGATTAAGTGTTAACCGGGGAGGTCGGAATGGCGGTGCTCGTTACGGCTTTGATACAAAGCGTAATCGGCCTCATTCAGAAGTGCGTTCAGGCGGCGTCCGCTGTTCTCCGTACTGGCCGTGCCAATACGGATTTCAAAGCCCGCCAGGCCGTCATCGGTCTGCACTTGAATGCTGGCGGTGAGCGACCGCAGGCCCTCCGCCATGTGCAAAGCATCGTTGTAGTCGGTATGCGGCAGCACCAGCAGGAACTGGGCGCCGTCGATGCGACCGAACAAATCGCTTTCGCGGATTTTATCGCGAATGCGTTCAGAAAAAATCCTTAATAGCCGGTCGCCGGTGTGACGCCCGTACCGGTCAGCGATGTCCACGAAATCGACGATGTCCACCAGTAAAATGGAGACCGGGTGATCATGGCGCTGGCTGAGCGACAGCTCCCGTTCCAGCATGCTCATAAGGTGGGGCCGATTGAATAAACCGGTGAGGTGATCTTCGCGGGCTTGCTGACGCAGTTTGCGGTTATCGCGGGTCACCGCCGCCAGTTTCGCCAGCAGCGGATAGCACAACGGAGGGACCAGCAGCAGGGGAATCAGCAGCGCCATGGACAACGCCGCCAGCCAGTCTCGCTGGCCGGTGAGTAGCACGCCCACCGTGGTAATCAACAGGGACGCCACCAGGCTGATCACGGTGAATACGGCGGTCAGGCGCAAGGCGAAAAAACGGTCGGTGTTGAGAACCGGTGTGTAGTGGCTGAAGCGACCTTCCGGTGCACTGGCCATTTACGCCCCCCACGGCTTTAGAGTTTTTGACTTAAGAGTGGGAGTATCCAGTCTGGCGGGTGAGGGTGCAAGGCCTCGGGGTCAGGGCTTCACGGAGAGCAGCTCTTCCTTGAGATTGTCCGAGTAAGGGTCGTCGCCGAACCAGATCGAGAAATAGGCCTGGGCGAATTCCTTGCCTTGTTCCTCGGCCAGCTTTTCGCCGTTCAGGCGCAGCACCAGGGATTGGTCTTGGTCATAGTCCAGCGTATAGCGGTCGCCGTCGCGGGTGGTCCGGTAGTGACTGTTGAACGTCTCGATACGCGACTTCAAGGCTTTAAAGGTGTCGTCGCTGACGTTGCGTTCGATCATTTTCCGCGCCGCCTTGGCGAAGGCGTCGCCGGGCACTTCCCGGTTGTAGCCGAACGCCAGACGCATTGGCGGGGCCAGCGGGTCGGCGGCGGAGCAGTCCGCGCGGAACAACGAGGCCTGGCCGACATTGAATACTTTGAGCGCCTTGACGTCGGCGCTGGAACAGCGCGCCATGCCATCGAAGTCCGCGGCCCGGGCGCTGCTGCCCAGTGTCAGGGCAAGCAACAGAGCAAGCGCTGCGTTCAAGGATGCTCGCGCAGCCATCGGCTGAACCCTCCTACGATTGGAAGCTGCTGGTCCAGGCCCTGGCTGCTGTCCCAGAAGTCCTGGTGAAAAACAACCTTGCCCTGGTCGTTGAAACGAAGCTGGGAAATACCAATGGTGCGAACATCCCGCTCACTGCCGAGAATGGTGAAACGGGTCTCCATGATCCACTGCAGAAACACGTTCTCGCCCTGATCCCAGCGGTTCTGGATTTGCAGGCTCATGTAGTCGAGCCGCTCGGCGGTCTTCAGCATGTGCGCCTTCAACTGGTCGCGTTTGTAGACGGTCACCAGGGTGTCGTTGAAATAGAGGTCCTCGGCGTAGACGTCGTCCAGGTGGGCTTTAATGTGGTCCGCGTCGATGGGCGAATACAGCGCCACGAAGCGGGCCACGGCCTGGTCGGAAACCTGGGGGCTGCCGGGCTGTTCGCGCAGCGCCTGTTCGTAAAGATGGGTATAGCCGGAAGGCCCGTCCGCGCGGCTGGCGCAGCCGGTCGCGGCGAACAGTAAAAGGGCAATGAGCGGTAGCGGGATCGTTTTCATCAGGCCAATGTCCGCCAGTGCCGGTGAATCGACCGTGAAGCCGGTTCACGGACTATTGACGGGGAGCGGCCCAAGCTCGCCGGATGAATAAATCATTCGCCGCCCTGGCGATCAACTTCGTGGGTTTTCAACTGCTCTGGTTCGTCGCCGTCTATGGTGGGGCTAAGGGGTGGGGATGGGCCGCCTGGCTGGTGCTGGCGGCGATGCAACTGGGCGTGTGGTCCTTGAACCGCGCCTGGCGCCAGGACCTGACTCTGCTCGCCGCCGGCGCTGTGGCCTGCGTGGTGTTCGAACCGATATGGATGGTGCCCGGGTTGATTGAATACGCGGACTGGCCCCGCCAATGGGTAGCCCCGGGCTGGATTTGGGCGCTGTGGCTGGGTTTCGCGGTGAGTTTCAATTATTGCCTGGCCTGGTTGCGCTCCAAGTTGCTGTTGGCGGCGCTGTTCGGTGCCGTTGGCGGTGTATTCTCGGTGACCGTGGGCATCAATTTCGGCGCCGCCAGCACCCCGCAGGGGTGGTGGCTGTTGGCAATCAGCTACGCCGCCGTGTGGTCGATGGTGGTGCCAGCATTGGCCTACTTGGCGCGCCGTCTGGATCAAGAGCGAGGTGGTTATGCCTGAGATACTGGTTTTCAGTCTGGTGTTGTTGTTGATGGTGTTCACCCTGGCCTGGACGGTCCAGTGGATCAACGGCAACGCCGGCTATGTGGATGTGGCCTGGAGCTTCAGCACCGGTCTCACCGGTCTCGCCTATTTGTTGGCCGGCGGCGGCGACCCCTTGCCGCGCCTGGCCGCCGGCGCCCTGTTGCTGCTCTGGTCGGTGCGGCTGGGGAGTCATATTTTCCGACGCGTCACCGGCGAGGGCAGCGAGGACGGCCGCTACGCCGCCATGCGCGAGCGGTTGGGCAAAGCTACCCAGCCGGTGTTCCTGGTGGTGTTCTGGCTGCAGGCGGGCCTCGCCTGGGCCTTTTCCCTGCCGTTTTGGGTGATCGGCGGGCAGCCGGATTTCCGGCCGCCGCTGGTGGTGCTGGGCGTGTTGATCGGCGTGGTGTCGATCGTCGGCGAAGCCATGGCGGACCGGCAGCTGGCCCGTTTCAAGGCGCGACCGGACAGCCAGGGCAAGACCTGCCGGGAGGGTCTGTGGCGCTATTCCCGGCACCCCAATTATTTCTTCGAGTGGCTGCACTGGTTCAGCTACCCGTTGATCGCCGTGGGCGCCGCCCTGGCCGGCTGGCTGTGGCTGTTGCCGGTGGCCATGTTCTTGTTCCTGTGGTTTGTCACCGGTATCCCGCATACCGAGAAACAAGCCCTTAAATCCCGTGGTGACGACTACCGCGAGTATCAGCGCACCACCAGCCCCTTTATTCCGTGGAGACCGGCTTCATGATCATTCGTCTGGCGGAGTCCGGCCTGGTGCCGGATGTCCTGGTTCGCGGCGGTATTCGCCACCTGTTGGGTAAACGTCTCGCCCAGGAGCAGCAGCATCAGTCCGACCCGGAGGCGCTGTTGCGGACCCTGTCCGAGGGCCCCATCGCGGTGGCCCAGGACGAGGCCAACGAGCAACATTACGAAGTGGACTCGCGTTTTTACGAGCAGGTGCTGGGCCCGCACCTGAAGTACTCCAGCGGGCTCTGGCAGGCCGGCTGCGAGGCCCTGGCGGACGCCGAGACGGCGATGCTGGCGCTGAGCTGCGAGCGCGCGCAACTGGCCGACGGGCAGGAAATTCTGGAGCTCGGCTGTGGTTGGGGGTCGTTGACCCTGTGGATGGGCGCGCGCTACCCGGGCAGCCGTATTACCGCGGTGAGCAACTCCGCCACCCAGAAAGAGTGGATCATGGCTCGCGCCGCCGAGCGTGGGCTCGACAACGTGCAAGTGATCACCGCCGATGTGACCGTGTTCCAACCGGAGCAGAGCTTCGACCGGGTGGTGTCGGTGGAGATGTTCGAGCACATGCGCAACCACCGGCAGCTGATGGGCCGCGTACACGATTGGCTTAGACCCGGTGGCAAGCTGTTCGTGCACATCTTCTGCCATCGCAACCTGACCTATCTGTTCGAGACCGAAGGCGAAAGCAACTGGATGGGCCGCTACTTTTTCACCGGTGGCATGATGCCGGCGTACGACTGGCTGCCGCGCTGCGCGGACCGGTTGTCGCTGCAGGACCGCTGGGCGGTGAACGGCACCCATTACGGCAAAACCCTGGAGGCCTGGCTGGCGCTGGCGGACCGTAAACGGCAAACGCTGATCCCGTTACTGGAAGAATGTTACGGCGCCGGCCAGGGCAAATTGTGGCTGCAACGCTGGCGGATGTTTTTCATGGCCTGCGCCGAACTGTTCAATTATGGTGATGGCGAAGAGTGGTTCGTGGGCCACTATCTGTTCCGCCGTGAAGAATGAGACTGGCATGACGCGCAAAGGTGTTCAGCACCGCCTTACCCGGGTTTTCCTGATCCAGATTCTGTTCATCAGTTTCGCCACCGTGTTCGGGGTCTGGGCCACGGCTCAGATCATCGAGCAGGTGCTGGTCAAGGAAGCGCTGATCAAAGAGGCGGACCATTACTGGAGCCTTTACGACGAGGACGACGATTTCCCTCGCCCCAACACACGCCATCTGCTCGGTTTGCTGGTGGACCCGGACACCCGGGATCCGGTACCGGAGATGCTCGCCGAGCGGCCGGACGGCTATCAGCGCGCACAGATCGGTGACCAGAACCCGATCGTCTATATCGAACGGCGCGGCGACGCCCGCCTGTACCTGATCTTCGATGAAAAGCGGGTGTCGGTGCTGGCGTTCCTGTTCGGTATTCTGCCGCTCACCGCCGTACTGCTGGTGATCTACCTGACCTCGTTCCTGGGCTGGCGCAAATCCCGGGCCCTGGTCTCGCCGCTGGTGCAACTTTCGGAAACGCTACGCCACGCCAATGTGCACGACCCGGTGGAGGCGCGACCCGACTTCAGCCAGGTGGAAGCGGAGCCCAACAGCGAAGCCAGTATTCTGATGGCGGCGCTGGACGCCTACGCGGACCGCCTGCTGCGGTTCGTGGAGCGCGAGCGGCAATTCACCCGCGACGCCAGCCACGAATTGCGCACGCCGTTGGCCGTGTTCCGCGCCAACCTGGAGTTGCTCGCCAAGCAAGTGGGTGATCGGCCGGTGATCAGCCGTATGTCGGACACCGTGGACGACATGGAAGCGCTGGTGGAAACGCTTTTGCTGCTGGCCCGCACCGAGCAACAGCCGATTCAGGAAGAGGAATTGGTGGTCAACGATGTGGCGGTGAATCTGCTCGACCGTCTTCAACCCCTGGCGGAACGCAAACAGATTCGCCTGCAGGTGAAGCAGACCGCGCTGCTGACGCTGACGGCCTCGGAAACCGTGCTCAATATCGTGTTCACCAACCTGGTCCGCAACGCCATCAACTACAGCGGTTCCGGGCAGGTCACCATTGTGGTGGCCGAGGACGCGGTGCACGTGGTGGACACCGGCGCCGGCATGGACAGCGAGGAACTGGCCCGCTTTCTACAGCCGTTCGAGCGGGGCAACAGTAAGGAAGGCGGCCACGGCCTGGGCCTGGCCATCGTCCAGCGGCTCTGCGAGCGGTTTGATTGGCATCTGGACGTGGCCAGCCGGCCGGGCAAGGGCACCGAAGTGCGGGTGCGGTTCCGCTAGCGGTTAATGCACCGGCCCGTCTTCGGCGGCCAGCGGTGGCTGCATCAGCCCTTCGGAGAGCGCCAGCGGCTCGGCGTCACACCACATCAAAATACCCTTGGCGTTGAGCGCGTCCAGCAATCTGTCACGCACCTGCCCGGCGCAACTGGGGGTGTTTTCCGGCAACAGGATGGCGAACCGATCACCGCCCAGATAGGCGGCCATGTCCTGGTGGCGAATCAGCGCCGCCAGGGAATCGGCCACCAGCTGCCGCTGCTCGTCATCAAGCTGGCGTCCATGCACCTTCAGCACCATGGCGCCGAGGCCGTAGGCCTGGCAGCGTTGCCGCTCACCGTCCAGGATTCGCAGCCAGCCGGCGTCGTCCAGCAGACCGGTTTCCGGGTCGCGGCTTTCTTCCTCGAAAAATTCCGTGACCCGCTGCTGGTCCAGCCCGGCCAGATTCCAGACCAGAGCGGTTTCCAGCAGACGGGCCTGGCGTTGCAGGGCGATCTGGACTTCTTCCTGATCCAGGTCCGGGCGAGGCTCCGGGCTGAGCGCGCACAGGGTGCCGAACAGCGCACCGGTGTGGTCGCGCAGTGGCAGGCCCACATAGGCCCCTATCGAAAGTTGATCGGTGATCGGTGCGTTGCGGTAGGCTTCTTCCCGGCTGACGTCCGGGCACACCAGTGGCCCCAGGTCGTTGACCCGCCGATGGCAGATGCTGTCACGCCAGGCCAGCATGTCACCGCGATTCAGGTCGTAGCCCTCGCCGCAGACGTTCAGTAACAACCAATCCTCCCCACGGCGGCGGGTCAGAAACCACATCGCCATGCCGAACCGGGACTGCAGATCAAGCAGCTGGGTATCGACGAATTCCGTGAAAGAGTGCGTTTTCCCCCAATGCATATTTATTATCGCATAGCACGTGAATGGCGCCGCCATTCTGTGCCCGCGATGCTATGTCCGCAAGGGGGGCGAACTGACATCACGCGGTGCGTGGTGCCCGGATGCTGAACCCTACGCCCGGCAGGGTTTCCAGAAGCGCCTGCTCGAACGGCTTATCCACCGCCTTGCGCAGATTATAAAGGTGGCTGCGCAGGGCGTCGGAATCGGGCACCAGATCGCCCCACAGCTCGTGTTCAAGCTGTTCGCGGCTCACTACCTTGGGGGATTCGCGCATCAGAATACGCAGAATGCGGAAGGCGGTGGGCGACAGCTTGAGAATCTGCCCCTCGCGCCGCACTTCCTGGCGGGCGGGGTCCAGTTGCAGGTCCGCCACGGTGAGCAGATTCGGCGCCACTTCGCGGCGTTCGCGGCGCACCAGCGCCTGCACGCGGGCCACCAGCTCGGGCAGCGCGAAGGGTTTGACGATGTAATCGTCACCGCCGCGGGCGAAGCCTTCCAGCTTGTCGTCCAGCTGGTCCCGGGCGGTCATGAAGATCACCGGGGTATCCAGGGCCAGTTCCTTGCGCAGGTACTGACAGAAACTGTAGCCGTCCTCCCCGGGCAGCATCACGTCCAGCACCAGGATGTCGTAGTGGTGTTCCTGGACCAGTGTGCGGGCCAGGGTGGTGTCGCTGGCGTAATCCACCAGCGCGCCTTCCTGTTCCAGAAATTCGACCACGGTTTGCGCCAGTTGGCGGTGGTCTTCGACGAGCAAAACGGACAGATTTTTCACGGCGTTTCCTCCTATACCTGGGAGTATAGTCCGCCTGAAGGCGTCAAGAAGCCGTCAATCATCATCACGTGATCGGGCGAAGTAGGCCCGAGCCGCCCGGTTGACCCGGGGCGCCAGGCGCAGGGAAGCGATCATGGTGGGCAGCGCCATCAGCGCGTACATGCTGTCCACCACCTTGATCACGGTGCTCAGCGACGCCACCGCGCCGAGCACCACCAGGATCAGGTACACCCACACATAATGGTGTTGATGCCGGGCGCCGATCAGAAAGCCCAGGCACTTGCTGCCGTAATACCAGAACGTGAACACGGTACTCAGGCTCAACACCCCCACCAGCACCGCCAGAATCACCGCGCTGTAGTCCAGGAACAGGGTATTGAAGGCGTTCACGGTGAGCGATACGCCGTTGTCGTCGCCGCTGCTCCACACCCCGCTGATCAGAATCACCAGCGCCGTGCAGGTGCACACGATCAGGGTGTCGATGATCGGCCCCAGCATCGCCACCATGCCTTCGCGCACCGGTTCGCGGGTGCGCGCGGCGCCGTGGGCCATGGCCTCGGTGCCGATGCCGGCTTCGTTGGAAAACGCCGCCCGCCGGATACCGGTGATGATCACCGCGCCCAGCACGCCGCCGGCGGCGGCCTCGCCGGTGAACGCGTCGCGCACGATCAGGGTGAGCGCCGGCCACACCTGGTCGGCGTGCAGTGCCAGCACCACCGCGGTGAGCAGCAGGTAGCCGGCGACCATGGCCGGCACCAGAATGCCGGTGACCCGGCCGATGCGGGGCAGCTTGCCCGCCACCACCGCCAGTACCACGGCGGCCAGCAGCAGACCGAACAGCAGGTCGAACAGGAAGTGGTCGTCGGCGCCGGTCCAGCCGGCGGGCACGGCGATCGCCTCGCGGATGATCTCGGTGAGCTGGTTGACCTGGAAAATGGGCATGGTGCCCAGCAGGCCGGCGAGGGCGAAAAAGTAGGCCAGCGGCCGCCAGCGCGGTCCCAGTGCCTCGCGGATAATGTACATGGGGCCGCCCTGAAGCGCGCCTTCGCTGTCGCGGCCCCGGTACATCACCGCCAGCGTGCAGGTGTAGAACTTGGTGGCGATGCCGAGAATCGCGCTCACCCACATCCAGAAGATAGCGCCGGGGCCGCCCACGGAGATCGCCACCGCCACGCCGGCCACGTTGCCCATGCCCAGGGTGCCGGACAGGGCGGTGCTCAGCGCCTGGAAATGCGACAGCGTGCCTTCGTCCTTGTTGTCCGCCGGGCGGAACAACAGGCGCACGCCGTCGGGCAGGTGCCGGTAGGGCAGCAGCCGGGAATAGAGCAGGAAGAACAGGCCCCCGCCGACCAGCAGGGTGACCAGGGGCGGGCCCCACAGAAAACCCACCAGGGACCCCAGAGCGGCGTCCAGTCGTTCGAAGAAATTATCCATGGGGAATCAGACTAGCAGAATCAGCCTAGTCCCGCAGGGCCCCGACGCGGGCGAAGCGCTGCCGGTAATGGCTCGGTGACAGCCCGGTGTGGCGCTTGAACAGCCGCGAAAAGCTGCTCACGTCCTGGTAACCGACCTGCTCCGCCAGATGGCTCAGATTGGTGGCACCACGCTCCAGCATCTTGCGCGACGCCTCGATCCGCACGCGCTGCAGGTATTGCAAGGGCGGCTCGGCCAGGGCGCTGGTGAAACGGCGCTGCAACTGACGCGGGCTCAGGTGCACGCGCTCGGCCAGCTCCGCCAGGGTGGCCGGCTGGGCATAATGCTCGTGGAGCCAGGCCTGCACCTTTTGCACCTGCTCATCGCGGTGGTAGGTCTTCGCCGGCAGACCGGCGTACACGCTCTGCGGGTCGTTGCGCACATCGATGACGAACGCCTTGGCCAGCTCCCGGGCCATGTCCGCGCCGCAGAAGCGCTCCACCAGCAGAATGGTCAGGTCCCGCCAGGCGGTGCCGCCGCCGGCGCAGAAAATATTGCCGTCGCGGGTGATCAGCTCCCGCTCATCCAGGTTCACCTGCGGGTAGCGTTCCCGGAATAGCTGGCTGTACCCCCAATGGGTGGTGGCACGGCGGCCGTCCAGCAGGCCCGCTTCGGCGAGCAGGAAGGAGCCGGTGCAGTTGCTGGCCACGTCGGCGCCGCCGGCGTGCAGAAAACGCAGCCATTCCAGGGCGTCGCGTTCGGCGCGCAGCACCTGGGTGATCTCGTTGCCGATGGTGGGCACCACCACCAGGTCGCACTGGTCGACCCGCTCCAGGGCGGTGTCCACGGCAATCCGCATGCCGGCGGTGCAGCGCACGGGCTCTCCGCCCCGGGACACCACCTGCACTTTAAATTGACGGTTGAGCGGCTCGCCGTGAATGCGGTTCCAGGTCACGCCGGTGAGATTGAGCAGGTCCATCACCCCGGTCAGGGCGGAGGCGAAAACGCCGTCGTAGGCGAGCACGCTGACTTGGTACATCGTAGGTTGGGCCCCGCGTTGTCGTGAATCACCATGAATAAGTCATGGGCGACAATACCAGTCCGGGCCGGTCGCTGCCATCATAAGCGCCATCTTGAAACAGACCCGCGCTGATTCTTCAGAGTCGCATATCGTCATCAGGCTCGGGAGCCTGCTTCGGCAGGCAAGCTATGACGGTAATTTCGAGCCCCGCTCTCCGCGGGGCTTTTTTTTGCCTGTGGGACCGGACCTTGTGGGAGCGGGCCCTGCCCGCGAAAGGGTGGCTTTAGCCACCCGGCAGGATCCCAGAGACTTTTGTTGTTCGGCTGTCCGGAGCTCCGTATCCGAGACGCGGTGCAATGGTGGTGCCTTCCGGGACCGCTCAAGCCATCCCTGGCCGCTGTTAGTTTGGCCGTCCCTGGCCAAACAGCTCCCTCCAGGCACCACCATTGCCCCGCTCACTGGGCAGCGGAACCGCCACGGGTCATAAAACCGCCAGGACCATTCTACAGATTCAGATAGCGGTTCAGATCGAGAATGCCGGCCTGGGTGGGCTCGTGCGCTTCCATGTAGCGCAGCGGCGCGTGGAAGTGGGTCCAGAAGTCGGTCTGCGTGCGCCGCACCCCGAACCGTTCCACCAGGCCGGTGAAATCCTTCTCGCTCTCCACCGCCTGCATGGCCCTGGTGAACGCGTCCAGATCATCGTGCGCCACCCGGAAAATGAAGTTGGGGTAGCTCAGCAGAACGCCGGGGTAGACCGTGAGGGTGTCCCGCTCCGGCTGGTAGCGGAGGGATTCGCCGAACATAAAGGCGACGTTGGAGTGGGCGCGGTTGCGCAGCAGGGAATACACTGCCTGCTCGCCGTTGTCGCCGTCCACCAGCAGCAGGCTGGCTTCCGGCATATGGTCGACCACCGGCAGGCGCGCCGCCGGCTGCGAGGCGATCGCGCTCAGTGCCTGCTCCACGTCCCGTTGCAGGGCGGTGGCGTCGGCGCGGCTGCAGTTGTCGCCGTCGCAGCGGTTGATCGGATCCGGGCGGGCGTTGAGGGCGCCGAATTGTGCCAGCAGGCCGGCGTTGAATTCGTTCATGGGCGTGGCGCTGCGGTAGTCGATCGCCGTGGGCACGTCGGTGTCCACGTCCTCGTAGCTCACCAGCAGCTTGAGCTGGCCGGTTTTCTGGTACCAGTTTTTGAGCACCGGTTTGCGGGCCTCGGCGGGCAGAAAGCGCAGGGTGTTCTGCTCCGCGCCGTTACGGATCAGGTCGAAGTAGAGCCGCGTCTGTGCCTTGTGCGATACCGAGCCGAACACGTCGAAGTTGGCCACCAGGCTGTAGTAGGTGCGCTCGAACAGCGGGTAGTCCATCACCCAGCTGGTCAGCGGGTAGTCGCCGATCAGCCCTTTGCGCACCGAGGAATTGTCGTGGTGGCGGAAGATGGTGAGCAGGGCATTGGGGTTGTCGCCCCCGCCGGCCCAGATGTCGTTCCAGCCCGGCCCTAGCGGTTGTTCGGTGCGGTAGGCCTGGGCTCTGTGGCGCAGATAATCGTTACGGCGCTGGGTGTATTTGAGCCACTCCGGGCCCAGCTTGAGCAGGCTGTCTTCCTGGCCGGGCAGGGCGATCAGGTCGGAGACCTTGGCGCGGTAGTCGGCGTCGGTGATGTAGAGGTCGTGGTCCGGGTCCTGGAACACCGCCCAGAAACGGTCACGGATCACGTCGGTGGCGATCTGTCCACGGCACACCGGGCCGCGAATGAAGGTGCGCACGAAGTACTCAGCGTCGTCGAGCATGATCTGGTAGCGCGCCCGGGCCGGCAGGGCGGCGAAGGTGGTGAAGGGGTTGGCCCGTTCCTCTTCGCTGTAACCGGGCAGGGTGTCGATGTCCCAGGGCGTGTCGAACAGCAGGCTTTCCATGCGCCGGCGCTTGGCGTCGCTGAGGGCGAAGGTGATATGGGTCTTGTGAACCAGGGTGCCGGTCACCGGGCGCAGGCGATACCAGAAGCGGTCGCCGGGGGCGTCGTTGGGGCGCCGGGCGGCCACCGGGCGCACCGGTTCGCCGGGTGGCGTGAGGGAGCGTTCCAGGGTGAAGAAATGGTCCGGTTTGCGGTCCTCGCCCTGGTCGAAATACAGATGCGCCAGAAACAGGTGTTCGTAGAGCCAGCGGGCCGCCAGTTGCTGGCGCTTGCCGTCCCGGTTGAACCAGGTTTCCCAGGCGCGCACCTGCTCGCGTTCCCGCTCGGACAGGGTCACCCGGTCGTCGCCGGGGGGCGCGCCCTGGGCCAGCCAGGCGCGCAGGGTGTTGAATTCATCGTCACTGAGGGCCGGGGTGCCCAGCGGCATGCCGCCCAGGGGATGCTTGTCGGCGTAGTCGTCCATTTCGTCCGGCGCCGGGCACTGGTTGTCCCGTTTCAATCCCAGGGCGATGTCTTCCGGCAGGCGTTCACCGGGCTCGAAACGGTGGGCCCGGCCCAGTTCCAGCATCCGGTAGAGCAGCGATTCTTCCAGCCCGCGTTTGCTGTCAATCACCGAAAAGAAACCGCGCTCGCGCCACTCGGCGGTGGTTTGTGCGTCGGTGAACAGGCGGGTGGGCCCGGCCGCTTCGGTGCGCTGGGCGTACACCGACATGGACGAGGCGCCCCGGTCGAGGCCGGCGGCGGTTTCCAGTTTCAACTGGCAGGGGGCGTCGTAGCAGCCGTGGCAGGCAATACACTTCTGCTCGATGACCGGCCGGATCTGCTGGTTGAAACTCACCGGCGCGGCGGGGGGCGGGGTATCGGACGCCGCCGGCGCCTCGTCGCAGGCGGCCAGCAGCGGCAAAATCAACAGTATGGCCCCGATCAAGGGCGAGCGTGCGGCGTTGGCCATGGGTCCCTCCAGTTTTCATCCCCGGGAGAGTGTAGCGGACCGGTCAGGCGTAGGCGATTCAGAACATCGACATCATGGCCGCCGCCCAGGCGATCACCAGGGCCAGCACCGCGGCGGCGGTGAGCAGATGGCGCAGATGCCGGTACCAGTCCGGCAGCACTTCGAAGAACACCATCTGCTCCGAGCCCCACACGAACACCAGACCGGCGATCAGCATCGGCAGGCCGAATTCCACCGGCAGCATCACCGCCAGCCAGCCGATCATGGCCGGCATGATGCCGAACAGCAGCGTGCCGATATGGTTGCGCTGATCCAGATCGGCGAGCGCGCGGCCCCAGTGCACCGCGCCCAGGAAGGCGAGGATGACAGCGGCGTAGCCGGTGACCGAGTCCAGTGCCCAGGCACACAGGCTGTCATTCCAGCTCAGCAGCGCCAGTGCATAGAAAGGAATCAGGCCGCCGATACCAAGACCGCGGGCCATCATTTTATTACGTCTCAGAAAACGGTCGGACACCGGTATGTTCCCCCTTGGTGATCCAGGCTGTTGAGGTTAAAGCCGTCGGGGTGAAGGGGCTGCCAATCTTTTCAGGGCCGGTCCAGACTACGCTTCACGTTTCGTCCGTGAAAGCGGGCATCGGGAACGGCGTTAACGTTTTCGGCAGATAGAGCGGGTGGGCGGGTTCGCCGGAGCCGTTCAGGCGCAGGCAATGCAGTGCCGGCAGCTGGCGGCGCACGTACTCGGCGCGGTCGCCGTTACGGCCGTGGTTGCCCCAGCCGGCCACCACCAGGGCGGCGTCGCGGCCGAGGTGGCGCAGCCAGGCGTCGTTGCGCGGCCCCACCGGGTCGTCGGCGGCGAACAGGTCGCGCGGGTAGGTGGCTCGGAACGCGAACAGGTTGGCCACGCACAGGCCGGAATAGCCCCAGTCGCGGGCGAAGCCGATGCAGCGGCGGATGGTGGGGTCGTCACGGCGATGGTCGGCGGTGGACGGGTTCAGGCCCACCAGCAGCACGTAGTCGTCGCCGGGCGCCCAGCGCCGCCACAGCGCGTAGCGATAGCGACGGCAGCGTGAGAAGTTGGCGCCGCGCTGCATGTCGCTACCCATGGCCGGTTCTCCCAGCCCTACTTTCATCTTGGTCATGGCGGCGCAGTTTAATGATTTGTCACACTGGCGCCACTCCCAGGCTGCCCAGGAAACCCTGTTCATGGAATTCATTGATGTGCTCAACGCCCGCCACAGCGCCCGGGCATTCACCAGCGAGCCGATCCCCGAAGACCGCCTGCAACGCGTGCTGGAGCGGGCCGCCGCCTCACCCAGCTGGTCCAACACCCAGCCCTACCAGATCGCCCTGGCCCAGGGCGCCGAGCTGAAAAGCCTGGGCGATGAACTCAGTGAGCGCTTTGAGCGGCTGGCACCACTGCAGCGCGCGCCGGCGTGGAAAAAGGCGCTGGCCGCCGTGCGCCGGTCGTCGGCGTTGCCGGACGGCGATTTCCGGCCGGTGATCAATTACCCGGACGATTTGCAGCCACGCCGCGTGGCCACCGGCAAGGGCCTGTACCGGCATCTCGGCATCGGCCGTGACGACAAACAGGCGCGGCACCAGCAGATGGCCGCCAATTTCCGTTTCTTCGGCGCGCCCACCGCGCTGTTCCTGTTCGTGCATAAAGGGCTGGGCGTGTACAGCGTCCTCGACGCCGGCATTTTTCTGCAAACGCTGATGCTGGCCGCCACCGACGAAGGGCTCGCCAGCTGCGCCCAGGGGGCGTTGGGGTTGTGGCGCTCACCGCTGGAGAAACGATTCCGTATTCCCCGCCATTACCAGCTGCTGTGCGGCGTGTCTCTGGGCTTCGCCGCCGATCAGCCGGTCAATCAATTCCGGCCGGAAAAACTGCCGGTATCCGAGTTGATGATCCCGCGTCGGGCGCGCTGAGCGCTTTTGTTTTCCAAACTTTTTACTTGTTTCGCCAACGTCGCGCCTTGAAAACAGGCACTCTGGAGATCAGGCATGGACTACATGGATGAGAAAGGAGAGACGTATGAGCGAGCACGTTTATAAAAAACTTGAGCTGGTAGGTTCTTCCAAGGACAGCATCGAGGACGCGGTACGCAACGCCATCGCCGCGGCGGGCAAGAGCGTCAATAACGTGGAATGGTTTGAAGTGCAGGAGACCCGGGGCCATGTGGAGAACGGCCAGGTCGCCCACTTCCAGGTGGTCGTGAAAGTGGGCTTCCGGGTGGATACCTAGTTTTAGACCGCCTCGAGCCCCAGCGCCCGCTGACACACGCGGGCGGTGCGCAGCTGGTGCAGCTGGCGGGTGCTGAGACCCTCCGGCAGTTGCACCGTGCTGTGGTCACTGTGAATCCGAATGGCGCCGATCTGCGCGCTGGATAACCCGCCTTCATTGGCGATCGCGCCCACCAGATTGCCCGGGCGCACGCCGTGGGTCTCGCCCACCTCGACCCGATAAATCTTCATCGGACCGGTATCGCGAGCGGCCTTGGGGCCCTTGTTGCGCTCGGCTTTGCGCGGTGCCTTGCCGCCGTCCTGGAACGGCTTGCCTTCCGGCGCCGCTTTCAGGAACAGAGGCTCCTTCTGGAACAGCAGGCTGGCCAGCACCGCCGCCAGGTCCGCTTCACTCATGGACAGGTCCGAGGTCAGTTCCGCCACCAGGGCGCGGTTGGCATCGATTTCGGGATGCTCCAGACCCTTGGCGAGACGCTCACGGAAGCTGTTCAGGCGCTGCTTGTTGAGGTCGTCCACGGACGGCAGGGCCATGGCATCCAGGCGCTGGCCGGTGGCGCGCTCGATACCGCGCAGCATGCCCTGTTCGCGGCGTGCCACGAACAGAATCGCCTCACCCGGGCGGCCGGCACGGCCGGTGCGGCCGATGCGGTGCACATAGGCTTCGGTGTCGGTGGGCATGTCGTAGTTGAACACGTGGGTAATACGCGGTACGTCCAGGCCCCGGGCGACCACGTCGGTGGCCACCAACAGGTCGATGCGCTTGTCGCGCAGCCGCGCCACGGTGGTTTCCCGCTGTGCCTGGGGAATGTCACCGTTCAGCGCTTCGACGCGGAAACCACGGCCCTGCAGCTGGTCCGCCAGGCTCAGGGTGGCGTGCTTGGTGCGCGTGAAGACGATCACACCGTCGTGCTCTTCCGCTTCCAGAATGCGGCACAGCGCGTCCAGCTTGTTGATGCCGGCCACCGGCCAGTAACGCTGGCGGATGTTGGCGCCGGTGCTGGAGGACGAGCCCTCCACGCGGATCCATTCCGGGTTTTTCAGGTGTTTCTTGGCGATGGTTTTGATCGCCGCCGGCATGGTGGCGGAGAACAGCGCCAGCTGGCAGGCGTCCGGGGTACGTTCCAGCACCCAGCGCACGTCGTCGATGAAACCCATGCGCAGCATTTCGTCGGCTTCGTCGAGTACCAGACAGCGCAGTTCGTCCATGCGCAGGCTGCCGCGCTCCATGTGGTCCATCACCCGGCCGGGGGTACCGACGATCACCTGGGCGCCGTTTTTCAGCGCTTTCAATTGATCGCGGTAACCGCCGCCGCCGTAAATCGGCACGACGTCCAGGCCTTTGAGGCCGGTGGCGAAGGTTTCCAGGGCGGCGGCCACCTGAATGGCGAGCTCGCGGGTGGGGGCCAGCACCAGCATTTGCGGTGCTTTCAGTGCCGGGTCCAGGCGCGCCAGCAGGGGCAGGCCGAAGGCGGCGGTTTTACCGGTGCCGGTTTGCGCCTGACCGAGCAGGTCACGACCTTCCAGCAGCGGCGGAATGCTTTGTTCCTGAATCGGTGACGGGGTGGTGAAACCGAGTTGGGCGATGGCGCCGAGCAATGACTCGGGCAGGCCCAGGGTGGAAAACCCTGAGGGACTTTGCGACATGTACAGACCTATTAGTGAGCGGGCTTGTGGCCCTGAAGCTGCTAACTATTAGGAGCTGTGCCGGGCGCTGCCCTGTATGAAGGGGTGCGGACTATACGGGATGCGTGGCGTTTTTGCACGCTTTTTATCGGCTGGTGCGAGCGGGCCCCGCCCGCGAAAGGGCGGCAAAGCCGCCCGGCAGGATCCCAGAGACCTTAAAGCGGCAGCACCTCAAAGGTGGCCAGGTATTGCAGGCGGCGCTGCTGCGCTTTCGGGTGGTCGGGGTGTTTGTCGGCGAAGCCGGCTTCCAGGTAGTAGCGGCCGGCGGCGGGCCAGTCGATGGTGATTTCACCTTTGGCATCGCTGGTCAGGGTCCAGTGGTCCTGGCTGTCGCGGTAGCGGGTGCCGGCGGGGACCAGTTCCACTTCCACGCCTTCGGTGGGCTCGCCGTCGACCAGGAAGCGGAAGCGGGCGCTTTCGCTGTCGTAGAGGTCGTTGGGGTGGGTGAGCGGCTGCAGTTCCAGGCCCTGGCCGGACGGTTTCAGGGCGGTGCTGTTGGGGGCGCCCATGGTGATGAAGGTTTCCAGGCGGCTGTGGGTTTCGGTGAGCGCCACTTGCTCCGCGTTGTCGGGCAGCTCGGCGAGCAGGGCGTCGGCGCCGTTCCAGCCACGGCGCCGTTGTGGTTCGCCGTTTTCCTGCCAGGCCAGGAAGTAGGACTGGCCGGGCAGGGTGAGGCGGTAGCTGCCCGGTTGGGTCAGTTCCACGTCGAAGACGCTGCGCCGGTGGCCTTCCAGGCGGTTGTCCACGGTGGCCGGTTTGCCGTCCGGGCCCACCGCTTCGAGCGCTTTCAGGGGGTAGGGGCGGTCCACGTCGAAGATGTCGTTGGAGACGCTGGCGTCCACCGCGATCCATTGTGCTTCGGATACCACGGTGTGGCTGGGCAGCAGCCAGCGTTTGTGGGCCTGGGCGGCGGGGCTGAGCAGCAGGGCGCCGGCCAGGGCCAGGCCGGCGGCACCGGCGATAAATGATCGTGACATGAGGATACTCCTTTACGGATAAGGGTTACGGCCCCACCTGCAGGGTGACGGTGCCGAGTTCGGTGTCGCCTTTGGCGGTAACGGTGCGGGTGTCGTCCGCCGGCCAGTGGAACGGCAGACGCACCACTTCACGGCCGCCCACTTCGCGGGCCGCTTCCACCACCAGCTCGTAGTCGCCGGCGGGTAGCCCGGCCAGCGCCGGCAGTGCGGAGAAATCCACTGAATGGGTGCCAGGGCGGCGGGTGGCGCCGGTGAGGCCGTCGTAGGGGGCGCTTTGCGTGCGCCCGGTGCGGCGCCACCACAGGCGCAGATCCTTGAGCCATTTTTCCTGGTCGTCGTACCACAGCCCCAGCGGCACGATCTCGCCGCTGTCGGCGTGTTTCAGCCAGAACGCCAGGTAGGGCGCGTGGTATTCCGCCACCGCCATGCGCGGGATTGCCACCTCCAGGCGCAGTTCGGTGGCGCCGGCGTTCGCGGTGAGGGCGCCGGCGAACAGAGCGGCGGAAACAGTGGTGCTAAGCGCAAGCCAGGGGCGCATTGTGTTCTCCAGTCAGTGCACGAACAGGGCGATCAACAGCCAGGGCACGATCAGGCCCAGGGCGGTCACCGGCCAGGTGGCCGGCCGGCGTTTGGCGTGCAGCGCCATCAGCGCCAGGCCGGTAAGGGCGAACAGCAGCGTCGCCACGGCGAACACGTCGATGAACCAGAACCACACGGCGCCGCTGTGGCGGCCTTTGTGCAGGTCGTTGAAAAACGCCACCCAGCCCCGGTCGGTGTCCTCGTGAATCAGCTCGCCATTACCCCGGTCGATGGCCAGCCAGGCGTCGCCGCCGGGACGCGGCTGGGCCAGGTACACCTCGGCGGCGGACCATTGCGCGTCGCGGCGGTCCACCTGGATGTCCACCTCCCGCGCCAGCCACTGGCGCACCGGCTCCGGCAAGGGGCCGCTTTCCGTTTGCGCCAGGGTGTCCAGCAACGGCGGCGGCAGCACCGCTTCGCGGTCGGTGATCACCGGCTGGGCGTCAATGTCCGCCGCGTGGTTGAGGGTGATCCCGGTGACACTGAACAGCACCATGCTGATCAAGCACAGAGCGGAGCTGATCCAGTGCCACTGGTGAAGTTGCTTGAGCCACCGGGCTTTGGCTTTTTTGTTCACGCGCTCCGCCATGCCTGCGAATTAGGGGTTGGATGGTATTGGGAATGATTCCCATCCACAATGAGTTAACGCGTAAAGAGTGTAAGGTTGTGGATTGCTGGAATGATAATACTTACTATTTGCGAATGAATGCCATAACGAACTGCCCATCGCGCCTGCTGGTGATCGAGGACGATCCCGTATTGAGCGCCGACCTGGGGGACTATTTCCGCGACCGCAATCACCGCGTCACGCTGTGCCGCGACGGCGGCGAGGGCCTGACCCTGGCCCGTGACGGCGACTTTGACCTGGTGCTGCTGGATATCCTGCTGCCCGGGCTGGACGGCCTGGCGTTGCTGGCCCGGTTGCGTGAAACCAGCCCGGTGCCGGTGATTCTGCTGTCCGCCCTGGGCGACGAACAGGACCGTATCACCGGCCTGGTACGCGGCGCCGATGATTACCTGCCCAAGCCGTTCAGCATGGCGGAGCTGGCGGTGCGGGTGGCCGCCGTGCTGCGCCGGGTGGCGCTGGAGCGCGGTGCCGGCCAGCGGCCCCGCCACGGCCACCTGCGGCTGGACGGCCTGACCCTGGATCTGGATACCGAAACCGCTGGCTACCGGGACCAACCGCTGGACCTCACCGTCACCGAGTTCCGGTTGCTGCGCGTGTTTCTGGAACAGAGCGACCAGGTATTGAGCAAAGCCTTCCTCTATCAGACCGTGCTGCACCGAGGCTACGGGCGCCACGACCGCAGCCTCGACCTGCACGTCAGCCACCTGCGCCGCAAGCTGCGCGCCGCCGGGGTGCCGGGCCAGCCGCTGCGTACCGTCTGGGGGCAGGGCTATACCCTGGCCACCGCACCGAACCCATGATCCCGGGCCGTCATTCTCTGTTCTGGAAGCTGGCGCTGCTGCTGTGCCTGAGCGCGGTGTTCACCGTCATGCTCAGCGGGTGGCTGCTGCGCACGGTCGGTGAGCAGGTGGTGTTGCTGGACGAACCGGCCAAGGTGGTGATGCGCGAATACGCCGCCCAGGCGGAGGACGCCTGGAACCGGGGCGGCGCCGAGGGCGTGTCGGCGTGGCTGGAACAGCTGCGACGGCGCGAGCCCGGCGACGCCATGGTGGTGGACGCCAGTGATCATTCTCTCAGTGGCCGGCCGCTCACCGAGAGCCAGCGCGCCGGCCTGCGCTTCCAGCGCGAGCTGGACTGGCGCATGAGCTTCCGGTCCACGTCCATGCCTTACATCGGCGTGCCCTTCCCGGAAAACGCCCAGGCCGGGCGATTGGTGATGCAGTTGCCACCGCGCTTTATGCCGGGACGCCACTGGCCGCTGTGGCGGACGCTGCTGGTGGTGGTGCTGCCGGCGCTGCTGGCGATGCTCGCCGGCGGTCTGCTCTACTGGCGCACCATGGTGCCGCTGCGGCTGTTGCAGGCCCGGGTGCGGCGCTTCCAGGACGACCCGGAGGCGCGGGTGGGCCCGGGGCTGGCGGCACGCCGGGACGAGTTCGGCGACCTGGGCCGGCGCTTTGACCGGATGGCGGAGCGGGTCGCTCAGGTGCTCGGCAGTCAGCGCCAGTTGCTGCACGACATGTCCCACGAACTGCGCACGCCTCTGAGCCGCCTCAGTGTTGCCTTGGACGGTGACCTTTCGGAGCAGGACCTGCGCCGCCGCGTGGCCCGGGAAGTGATCGCCATGCGCGAGCTGGTCTCCGATACCTTGTCGCTGGCCTGGCACGACACCGAGCAGCGCGGCACCGCCACCGAACCGCTGTCGCCGTTGGCGGTGTGGGATCTGGTGGTGGACAACGCCGCCTTTGAAAGCGGCTGGCCGGCGCGCTGTTTCCCGTGCCGGTTGCCCGCCGACGCCCGCGTGGCCGGCAACCTTAACGATCTGGCCCAGGCGCTGGAAAATCTGGTGCGTAACGCGGTACGCCATTCGCCGCCGGCGGGGCCGGTGAGCCTGGATGGCCGCCGCGAAGATGATTGCTGGCACCTGTGGATCAGCGACCGGGGCCCCGGCGTGCCCGAGGACCGTCTGGACAGCATCTTCGAACCCTTCGTGCGCCTGGACCAGGCACGCTCCGCCGGCAGCGGTTTCGGCCTGGGGCTCAGCATCGCCCGCCGCGCGGTGAACCGCCAGGGGGGTCGGATCTGGGCGGAGAACGGCCGCCCCGGCCTGCGCGTGCACCTGTGCCTGCCCGCCGCCCCGGAAGTTCCCGCCGCGAACGTATAGTTTGTAAATCCTCTTTATTTGCAAATAAGAATTACTATCATTCCTGCTTCTGTTAACTGGATTGACCAAAAAGGAGTACCGGGATGCGATTTGCGTTATGGGGTGCGGTCGCGCTGCTGGCCGCCGGGCCCGTGCTGGCGGAAAGCGGTGACAGCCACGAACTGGGGCAGGTGACGGTGACCGCGTCGGGGCACGCTCAGCAGCTGGAGGACGCGCCGGCCTCGATCAGCGTGATCACGCGCGAGCAGATCGAGCAGCGCTACTACCAGGACGCCACCGACGCGCTGCGGGATATCCCCGGGGTAATCATCACCGGCGGCGGCTCCGGCGACCGGGGCAACGACATCGTGATCCGCGGCATGCCTTCCCAGTACACCCTGATCCTGGTTGACGGCAAGCCGGTCTCCACCCGGGAAACCCGGCCCAACGGCAGCGCCGGCTTCGAGCAGGACTGGTTGCCGCCGCTGCAGGCGATTGAGCGGATCGAAGTGGTGCGCGGTCCGATGTCCACTCTGTACGGCTCCGACGCTATTGGCGGCGTGATCAACGTGATCACCCGCAAGGTGGCCGAGGACTGGGGCGGCGCGGTGCAGCTGGACACCATCATCCAGGACGATTCCCGTTCCGGCGACATCCAGCAGGGCAACTTCAGCCTCAGCGGGCCGCTGCTGGCGGACACGCTCGGCCTGCAGGTCTACGGCCGCGCCAGCACTCGCCAGGAAGACCGTTTCGTGGACGGCTTCGAAGAGAAAAACCTGAAGAACCTCAACGCGCGCCTGTCGTTCACCCCCACCGACAACCAGGATTTCACCCTGGAAGCGGGGCAGACCAAGCAGGACCGCCGCTCCCTGATCGGCTACAGCGCGCCGGCCACCGGCTGCCGGGGCGGCTGCACCGATTCCGACAATGAGTTCACCCGCGAAGTGCTGGCCCTGAGCCACACCGGCCGCTGGGATTTCGGCACCACCGACTCCTACGTGCAGCGCGAGGAAGCGGAAAACCTGACCCGCGAAATGAAGGTCACCAACACCTCCGCGAAGACCGCCCTGGTGACGCCGCTGGGCGATCACCTGCTCACCGTTGGCGCCAACTTCGAAAAGGAAGAGCTGTCCGACGAGACCTCCAACCAGATCTCCAACCGCACCGAAGTGGACGCTTCCAAATGGGCGCTGTTCGCCGAGGACGAATGGATGCTGCCGGGCAATGTGTCGGTCACCGGGGGCCTCCGTCTCGACGACGACGAAAACTACGGCAGCCATGTCAGCCCGCGTCTGTACGGCGTGTGGGGCATGGCGCCGCGCTGGACGCTGAAGGGCGGCGTGTCCACCGGCTTCCGCTCCCCGTCGCTGCGTGAGATCACCCCGGACTGGGGCCAGGTAAGCCGGGGCGGCGACGTCTACGGCAACCCGGACCTGGAGCCGGAGACCTCGGTGAACAAGGAGCTGGGGCTGTACTTCAACGCCGGCCGCGACCTGCAGGCCAACGTCACCGTGTTCCACAACGACTTCAAGGACAAGATCACCCGCATCGCCTGCCCGCCCAGTGTCTGCACCGGCGGCCCCAACCAGTTCGGTTCCGATCCCACCTACCGGGTGAACGTGGACGAAGCGGTGACCCGGGGCGTGGAAGCCGCCGTGTCCACCACGCTGGCGCGCACCCTGGACCTGACGCTCAGCTACACCTATACGGATTCTGAGCAGCAGTCCGGCGAGTACAAGGGCGAGCCGCTCAACCAGGTGCCCAAGCATCTGGCCAGCCTGCAGGCGGACTGGCGCGCCACCAGCCGGCTGAAGCCCTGGCTGGCGGTGCGTTATCGCGGTGAGGAAAGCCAGCCCACCACCGGCCCGTCGAGCAGCAGCCTCGTGGCGCCGTCCAACACCCTGGTGGACGCCGGCCTGGCCTTCAAGCTGACGCCCCAGGCCACGTTGAACACCGGCGTCTACAACATCGCCGACAAGGAAATCTTCCAGGACGAGTACGGCTACGTGGAAGACGGCCGCCGCTACTGGCTGGGTATGCGCGTCAGCTTCTAGCCCGCTACGCCGGTTCCGTGAAGCGGGTGAGGATGTCCCGCCAGCGGTCGTAAACGAAGAAATGGCCGCCGTCCGGTTCCAGGGTCAGGCGGCTGTTGGGCAGCCACTGATCCACCGCCAGCGCCTGGGCCACCGGCACCTGGCCGTCCCGCTCGCCGTGCCAGAGAAACACCGGCATGGTCAGCGAGGCGGCGGCCGGCTCCGGGGCCCGGGCCACCGTGCGCAGGTCCTCCACGAAACCCTGGCAGCCGTTTCGATACGCTTCTTTAACCGCCTTTACATAGGCGTCACGGTGGCACTGCTGGGCGAACACCGGCGCGTCCGCCGGGCTGGTGAAAGTGACGAAGCGGCGCAGGTGCTTATCCGGATTCTTGATCAGCCCCCGTGCCACCAGGTTGAGCACGTTCTCCATCAGGTCCGGCGCCCGGTCGGCGACGCCCACCACCATCCGGAACAGGCCGCGCATCGGGTCGGCGTCGCCGCTCAGATGGGTGGGGCCCAGCGCCGACACCAGGCCCAGCCGCTGCACCCGGTCCCCCAGACGGCTGGCGCAATGCAACGCGAGAAAGCCGCCCAGGGAATAGCCCAGCAAATGGAAGCGGTGGATGCCCAGGTGCTCGGTCAGCCGCTCCAGATCGGCCACCAGATCGTCGATGTCTCTGTCCTTGAGCGGGTCGGAAAGCCCGTAGCCGGGCCGGTCCGGCACGATCAGCCGCAGGTTCAGCTGATGCAGGATATCGGCGCCGCCGGGCACCTCCAGCCGCGATCCGCGCACGCTGTGGAAGAAGATCACCGGGGTGCCGTCGGCGTTGCCGTACTGGTGGAAGCGCAGGGTACGGCCGTCGCCGGCGGTGAGTTTTCCGCTCTCGAAGCTTTCCAGGGCCGGCGGATCCAGTGACGCTTCCGGCTGGGCGGGCGGCGTGCGCTCGGCCGGGCCGGGCGCCAACGGCGCCAGGCCGGACAGGATCACCGAGACCAGCTCCGCCTGGCGGCCGGTGTCGGTCTTGCGGAACACCGACTTCAATTGCGCGCGCACCGTGGCCGGCGCCACCTGGGCGTCCTCGGCAATGCGGTCCAGGGTGTGGCCGCTGACCAGGCCCTTGGCCACTTTGCTTTCCGCCGGGGTCAGGTCGTACAGATCGCCCAGCAGGGCCTCATCCACCAGGTTGTCCAGGTTGGAGTGGGAAATGAACAGGGTCGCCGCCGGACGCTCCGGGTCTTCCATGTCCACCGTGCGGCTCGGGCACACCAGCAGCGAAACCGTCACCCCGGTGGCCGGCTCGGTGAGCGGCAGGGCATGGTGGCTGCCCTGTTCCAGGCAGCGGGCCAGGGCCTGGTGCAGCGCCTGGTGCTGGCGGCGGTTGTTGATGCGCAGCCGCCCCTGGTGGTTGCTGAGCACCTCGCTGTCGCTGAGGGCGCTGGCGGCGATGCGGTTGAGGGTGATGATATTGAGCTGCGCGTCCACCACCGCGATGCCGATCGGCAGGCGTTCCAGCGTGGCCACCGCCAGGTCGCGGGTTTCCCGGGTGCGTTCCATCTGCTCGCCGAGACGCAGCGCCTGCTCCACATGGGGGATCAGGGCGTCGAGCATGCGGCGTCGGCGGGTCGGTTGCTGGTAGAGGCGGTCGTCCTCGAACGGGATGGCGGCGTCGCGGAGCAGGGCGCTCATCTCCGCCCAGCGCTCCGGGTCCTGCGCGGCCTGGTACATTAACAGCGTCAGCGCCGACAGTTGTTCGGTGTGGCGGGCGCTGTCGTCGCCCTGGTCTTCATGCATCCGTCTTCCCCTCCCCAGGTTCCGAGCATGAAGCCATTGTGCACGTGAACAGAAACGAAAGAACCCCGCCGGGGCGGGGTTCTCAAGGTCAGGGCCCGGCGCTGCCGGGCGGAACCGGACTTACATGTTTTCCTGAATGCGCTCACGCAGATCGGTGTCGTACTGCGCCAGCTGCGCGATCTGGTTGTATTTGCGCACGTCCAGGCCGGTCTCCTTCACCGCCTTGACCATTTCCTGCTGCGCTTCACGCTGCACGTCCATGGCTTTCTGCGGATCCTCGGAAGCCGCCTGAACCTGGCTCTGGTACTCGCCTTTCACCTGTTCCACTTTGGCCTGGGCGTCGGCGAACTTCTTCACTTCCTCGTCGGTGATATCGGAAGCGTCACCCAGAGCCGGATTGGGCTGACCCTGGGGCGCCTGCTGCGCCGGCGGTTGGCCCTGCTGAGCCGCGCCTTGCTGACCCTGTTGCTGGGGTGTGCCCTGCTGGGCGAAAGCGGCACCGGTCACGCCGGCGGCGAGAAGAAGAGCGGACAATGACATCAGAGGCTTTTTCATGGAGCTTCTCCTATCCAATACAGTTTTAAGACGCGTTTCCCGATGCGTCCTGGCAGGTGTGACAGGAGGAAAGCCAAGAGTTTCTCCTTCAGGGGCATCAAATTGTGTAAAGCCGGGCCGGGCGCCCGCCATCGGCGCTTTATATTCCTTTAGAGAATAAAAGTAGCACCATATATTTCTTTTAAATGGGATCAACGCCCTTATCATTGCCTACTCAGACGAAGTCAGGACAGAAGGAAAGGCACACCATGGGTAACGCGCAGTTGATCACACGGGTCGGCAACAACAGCGCCGGTTTGTCCCGCGACGCCATCGATGACCTCAACCGGGAATACCGGGAGCTGGACTTCGAGGCGCGTATCCGCCGTGTCTATCAGGATTTCGCCCCGGACAAGATCATGGTGACCTCCTCGTTCGCGGCCACCTCCGCCTACTTCCTGCACATCATTTCCTCGATCCGCCCGGAACAGAAGATTCACTTCATCGACACCGGCTACCACTTCGAGGACACCCTGAAGTACAAGGAATACCTGATCGAGCGCTTCAAGCTGGACGTGATCGACCTGCGCGCCGACGAGCGCCAGCACCAGATCACCCAGGACGAACAGATGTGGCGCACCGACCCGGACCTGTGCTGCCAGGTGAACAAGGTCCAGCCCCTGGAAGACGCCAAGGAGCATTACGACCTGTGGATCTCCAGCCTGATGGGCTGGCAGACCGAGCACCGTGCCGGCCTGGAAGTGTTCGAAGAGCGCCGTGGCATGATCAAGTTCAACCCGATGATCGACGTCACCCGCGAGCAGCGCGACGCCTACATCGCCGACCACGATCTGCCGTTCCACCCGCTGGTGGAAGAGGGCTACCACTCCATCGGCTGCAGCCACTGCACCTGGAAAGGCGAAGGCCGCGAAGGCCGCTGGCAGGGCTCCTCCAAAACCGAGTGCGGCATCCACCTTTAAGGAGGGTGCCCCTCACCGATACCGCCGCGCATACCCCCAATACACCACCGCCAAAAACACCGCCAACCCCGCCGGCATCATCAATGCGGTAAAGTGCAGCCCCCGGAACAACAGGGTCCCCACCAGCCCGCCGCAGACAAACCCGCCGATCAACAACACGAACAGCAACAGCCGCCGCCCGTTAATCGGCACGCCGCGCACCCGGTTGCCGAGCATGATCCCCAGGTCGGTGAAGATGCCGGACAGGTGGGTGGTGCGGATCACCGAGCCGCTGTAGGTGGTCACCATGGCGTTCTGCAGGCCGCAGGCCATGGACGCCAGGTACACGCCCAGATCGCTGCCCTGTTGCAGGGACAGCATCGCCATCAACAGCAGGAAGGCTTCGATCAGCAGCGAAAACCCGTAATGGCGGCCCAGCTTGAGCGCCGAGCCGGGAATCAGCACGCCGCTGAGCGCCGCCCCCGCCAGAAAGCTGAGCAGGGTGAGCAGCAGGTGCCAGGCCTCGATCACGGCCAGATCCGCGAGCGCCAGCCCCAGTAACGAGGTGGTGCCGGTAAGATGCGACACCGACTGGTGGCTGAAACCCAGCAGGCCCACGGCGTTGACGCTGCCGGCGAGAAAGGCCAGCAAAAAAGCGCCGACCTCCACCCAGCGGGGTAGGCGGGTGAGCAATGGTCTGTCCTTATGACGAGGGTAAAAGGCACATCATAGCAAAGCCCCGGTGTGACCCGAACCAGGCTCTGTGGCATAATCCGCCCCCTTTTCGCCCCTCCATGCCACACCAAATCGGAACCCGACCTTGCTCACCACCGCCAACATCACCATGCAGTTCGGCGCCAAGCCGCTGTTCGAAAACGTCTCCGTGAAATTCGGCGACCGCAACCGCTACGGCCTGATCGGCGCCAACGGCTCCGGCAAGTCCACCTTCATGAAGATTCTTGGCGGTGATCTGGACCCGTCGTCCGGCAACGTCTCCAAGGACACCAACGAGCGCGTCGGTAAGCTGCGCCAGGACCAGTTCGCCTACGAACAGTATTCCGTGGTGGACACGGTGATCATGGGCCACGACGAGCTGTGGAAAATCAAGGAGGAGCGCGACGCCATCTACGCCAAGGCGGAGATGACCGAAGAGGACGGGCTGCGCGCCGGCGAGCTGGAAGCCGAGTTCGCCGAGCTGGACGGCTACACCGCCGAGTCCCGCGCCGGCGACCTGCTGCTCGGCGTGGGCATTCCCGTGGAGCAGCACTTCGGGCCGATGAGCGAAGTCGCGCCGGGCTGGAAGCTGCGTGTGCTGCTCGCCCAGGTGCTGTTCTCCGAGCCGGACATCATGCTGCTCGACGAGCCCACCAACAACCTGGATATCAACACCATCCGCTGGTTGGAAGGCGTGCTCAACCAGCGTGACTGCACCATGATCATCATCTCCCACGACCGCCACTTCCTGAACAGCGTGTGCACGCACATGGCGGACCTGGACTACGGCGAGCTGCGGCTTTACCCGGGCAACTACGACGAGTACATGACCGCCGCCACCCAGGTGCTGGAACGCAAGCGCGCCGACAACGCCAAGAAGAAAGCGCAGATCGCCGACTTGCAGCAGTTCGTCAGCCGCTTCTCCGCCAACGCGTCCAAGTCCAAGCAGGCCACCTCCCGCGCCAAGCAGATCGACAAGATCACGCTGGAGGAGATCAAACCGTCCAGCCGCCAGAACCCTTATATCGTGTTCGAGCAGGACAAGAAGCTGTTCCGCAACGCGGTGGAAGTGAAGGGCCTGGCGAAAAGCTTCGACGACGAAGAGTTGTTCTCCGGCCTGGATCTGCGCGTGGAAGTGGGCGAGCGCATTGCCATCATCGGCCCCAACGGCGTCGGCAAAACCACCCTGCTGCGTTGCCTGAGGGGCGACCTGGACCCCAGCGCCGGTGAAGTGAAGTGGTCGGAAAACGCCACCCTCGGCTACTACGCCCAGGACCACGCGTCCGACTTCGAGGATAAGCTTAACCTGTTCGACTGGATGCAGCAGTGGGGCAAGGAAAGCGACGACGAGCAAGTCATTCGCGGCACCCTGGGCCGGCTGCTGTTCTCGTCCACCGAGATCAACAAGACCGTGAACGTGATCTCCGGTGGCGAGCAGGGCCGCATGCTGTTCGGCAAGATCATGCTGCAGCGGCCCAACATCATGCTGCTGGACGAGCCCACCAACCACCTGGACATGGAGTCCATCGAGTCGCTCAATCTGGCGCTGGAGAACTACCCGGGCACGTTGCTGTTCGTCAGCCACGACCGCGAGTTCGTGTCGTCCCTGGCCACCCGCATCATCGAGCTGACGCCCACCGGCATCGTCGATTTCCACGGCAGCTACGAAGACTACCTGCGCAGCCAGGGCGTCGCCTGACGCTCCTTTGTGGGAGCGGGCCCCGCCCGCGAAAGAGTGGCGCAAGCCACTCGGCGGGATCCCAGAACAGTGCTAACCCTCAGCGCGCGCTGGCCAGGGCCGGCTGAAGCTCCGGGTACACCTGCAGGGTGGCGTTGACCACCTCTTGGAAGTTGCTCTTCTGGCCATGCACCTGGGTCATCCAGCGGGCCATGTCGTCCAGTGATCGGAATGACTGGTCCGAAGTCTGGCGGATGTAATCCCAGCCGCCGGAGGCTTCGATGGCGGCGTCGCGCCCCACGTCCTTGCCCGCCTTGGAACCGGCCATGCCGCCGAACAGGCTGCCCAGCAGGCTGCCGCCGGGGACGCTCTCCAGGGCTTTACGCCCGGCGTAGGCGCCGGCCGCCGCGCCCACCGCGGAACCCACGGACGAGCCCATCTTCGCGTTGATCGCCTTGTTCACCCATTCAGCGGTGACGCCGTCACTGGTGTAGGGGCTCAAGTAGGTCCCGGAGTTATTCGCGATCACCAGGGCATCCGCTGTCGGTGCTTGTGCCGGCGCCGCCGGCGCGGAGGTTTCCGCGGCGTTGGTGGCTACCGCTTGGGTGCCGGCGTTATTGTTGATCAGCGTCGCCGCCGTGGCGCGACCCTGGACACCGCGGATCAACACCACCTCACGGGGCTCGCCACCGTGCTGTTGCTGAAGGCGAAGGCGCACCGGGGTGCCCGGCTGGCCGCGAATCACGGAGGCCGCCTGGGCGCCGGACAAGCCCGCCAGGGACTGGGGCGGGGCGTCCGGTGGCGTCGCCGCCGACAGAATCAGGTCGCCGAGCTTCGGCTCGCCGTTTTGCTCCGCCACGGAGCCGGACACAATACCCACCACCATCGGATAGCCTTTGTGGGTCATCAGCTGGGCGCCAATGGCGCCCGGCGCCATCGGTACTGACGGGGTGGTCGCGCAGCCCGCGAGCTGCACCATCAGCACGATCCCCAGAACGTGCAGTACGGTTTTCATCTTCATGGTCGTTCCCTTCCTCGTTTCTTACGTTTTATTCAGGGCCGCATTTTTTCCATGGTGCGCAGCGCTACTTCACGGCCCACTTCATGGAGTAACAGCGGCTGCTCGCGTTTCTGGTAGCCGTTGGAGGTGGCTACCCAGCTGTGTTCGCGTTCGTCCTCCGGCGGCTCGCCGCGGGTCACGAACGTGGCCAGCACGGTGGCGTCGGCGGTGGACAGCACCCGAACGCGATAGTCGGGGTGGTCGGCGAACCCGGGACCGGCGGTGAGTTCCAGCACATAGTCGGCGTGCTCGGCGAGCGCGCGCATCTGCAACCGGGCGTTGTCCGGTGACAAGCGCGAGAAGGTGCCGTCTTCCAGGGCGTTGTCGGTGAGGCGCTGCGCCAGGTTTTGGTCGATCATGCGCGCGCCGCCGTCCTGGAAGGTCTGGATCAGCCCGTCCTGCAGTTCGAACGCGGCGCGGTTACCGCCCTCGGCGGGCGCCGCGCCACGGTACTCCACCTGAGCACCGGCGCTGGCCTGGCCTTGCAGATCCACGCTCTCGCCGTCGGCCTGGCCGGCGACCCGGGCGCTTTGGCCCACCGCCACCCGTTGCCGGCTGTGCCAGTCGCTGACCCGGTCGGGCAGGGCGCGGTGCCAGAACACCGCGATGCGCGGCTGGTCGAAGCGTTCCCGGAACGCGGCGATGATGGCGTCGGCCTGGCCTTGCCGGCCGCCGGGTTTGTGTTTCTCCCGGTAGGCGTCTTCGGTAAGCGGGGCCTGGGCCGGCGCCACCATCGGCGCGGCGTCGTGGTCCTCGGCGGCCCTGGCGCTAGCGGGCAATGCTGTCAGCGTCAGCGCCGGAAGCAGCGCGGTGAGCGCGAGCGCTTTCATCGTGCCTGCCTCACTTCCACGCGGTATTGCAGCCGCTCGGTGGTGACCGACTTCTCTTCGTACACGGCGCGCGCGTTGGCCGGCACCGACACCCGGCGCCACACCGGGCGGGCGTCCAGCGGCCGGCCGCTTTGCGAGTAGAACGAGGTGCGCGCTTCCACCATGTAGTTGAAATCGGTGTGGTTGCGCAGCTCCACCCACACCTGGGAGGTGCCGGTGTCGGTGCGCTCGATGCCGTGGCCGGTGGTGGACAGGCGCATCACATTGTCCGGCCCGGTGAGGCCGTCCTTGAAGCGCCGGTTGAGGTCGTAGTCGGTGAAGATCACGGTGTTGTAGCCGATCTCCTCGGTACGCTGCTGAAACTCTTCCTTGCTCATGCTGCTTTGGCAGCCCGTGACTAACAGGCCGGCGGCCAGCAAGGCGCTGACGACGAGAGTTTTCATAGTGGCTTTCCTTTTGGTGTAGGGCGGCTGCTGGCGAAGGCGAGGCCGTTGCCCCGGTCATCGAAATGCACGGCCACGGTGTCGGTGCCGTCCGGCAACGGTTGCGAGGTGGCGTCCAGGAAACGGACTTGCAGCGGGCCGGCGCCGGGCGCCAGACGCAGGGTGGTGACATGCAGGCCGTCCGGCAGACGATGCCAGTAGCGGGTGTCCGCCTGGGTGCGCGAGCGCGCGGACAGCCCCTGGGCCGCCACGCCGATGGCGGTGACGGTATGGAAACCCGCCGCCAGGCCGCCGCCGGCCGCCATGCTCAAGCCGGCCACCGCGCTGTTGCCGCTGGCGGCGGTGAGCACATCACCGGTGGCCCGGGTGTTCTTCTTGAACTGCACCTTGCCTTCGATAATCCGGTCCACGGTGCGCCCGCCCCGAGTGGCGGCCTGGAAGAACACATCTTCGACCGGGAACAGCGTGACCGGCCCGGCGCCGCCATCGATCTCGGCGCCGTTGGCGCGGATCTGCTTGCCGCGCCGGTAGACCAGCTCGTAGTGGCCCACGCCGTCCGCCAGCTTGCGCGGGGCGCTGCCGGTTTCGGCGATCACCAGGGTGTTGTGGTCAGCGGCGGGCACCGGGCCGTCCGGGCGGAACTGCCGGTATTCTTCGAAGTGCTGCCTGGCGAGAGAGTCGCTGCCGGCCAGCTTGGCGGACCAGCCCGCCAGGTAGATCAGCGAGGCGAAATCCGTGGTGTGCTGCTCTTCCTCGGCGAAGGCGTCCTGCAACAGCCCGCTGATAAAGCTGGCGCGGGCGTTGCCGTAATCGCCGTCGCGCAGGAACAGCAGGCCCCGGTAATAGAACACCATGGAACGTTCATAGGGCTCGCCCTTGAAGTCCTTCTCGCCTTCCTCGTACCACAGGCTGCGCGCCCGGTGGGCGGCCTCGTTGTCGGCGTAGACGCTTTCGATACTGGTAATGGCCCGGTCCAGGGCTGCCTTGGACAGGTCGTAGTGCCCCTGGTGGAAGGCGGCGGCGCCGATCTCCATCAGGTTCAGCACCTCGTTGCGGCGGCCTTCCTCGAACAGATCTTGGTACAGCGGCTGCAGCGTGGCGGGCTTGCTCGCCACCACCGCCTGCTGGTCCGGGTCCAGAGCGCGGGTTTCGTACTGGGTGGGTCCGGTGGCGCAACCGGCGAGCAATAACGCAGCGGCCAGTGGCGCCCCGGCCTTAGCGATAAAGCACATTGTCCTGGCTCGCCTTCTTCATCTCATAGGCGCCGCTCCAGACAATGGTGCCCAGCTCCAGGTCGATCATCTCGAACGTCACCTGGTGGTAGCGCGAGCGCGTCTGGCTGTTGCGGTCCATGGCGTCCAGCGAGGCGATGCGCCCGCCCAGCCGGTAATCACCGCCGGCGGTGGCCTGCGTCCGGCGAATGGTGCCGCCGTCCACCGCGCCGTCGCGCTTGAGCTCGCGCTCCTTCTCCACCATGTCCGCGAAGTGGCGGCCCACGAACACCATCCGGCCATTGGCGGCGCGGTTCAGCTCCACGCGCAGACGGTCGGTGAGCAGGTTGGTGTTGATGATCGAAGAGCTTTCGTTCCTGAAGTATTCGTTATCGATGATGATCCGCGGTGGCACGTCCCGCGCCGCCAGAATGCGGTTGGACAGCATGTCCCGCATCATCTCGTCGGTCATCGCCACCACGTCCTGGGACTCGATGCCGACCCCCTGAACACGGCCCGAGGACGACGGGTCCTCGTACACCGACGCCTGGCCGGCCACGTTATCCACCTGCGAGGACGGCGTGCATCCCCCCATCACCATCAAGGCCCCCAGGCCCGCCATCAGATGACGTCTCTTCATGTCCTGCTCCGTCTTATCGTATGCGCCGGTGACAGACACCGGCGTCCCCATGCGAGCAAGAGTAGCCAGGGCAGAGCAGGGCGCGCATACCCCATATGGGGTAAGTGGAGTGTGTTTCGCGTCACAGTATTCCGGCCCGCCATGCCTAGAATTATGCAACGAAGCGCCTAGGTACCACATAACAGCAAGGGCGCACTGACATGGAATTTGGGGGATAAAAATGGATAAGACCTTTCTCGCCGGGGCGGCCGTTGCCGCGATCCTGGCTATCACCGGTTGTGGCGGCTCAAGCAGCTCCAGCAGCGACGGCGGTACCGCCACACGCACGGCACACTTCGTGGACAACGCCGTCACCGGCCTGCATTACACCTGCGATTCTTCAAGCACCAAAACTACCGGGGAGCAAGGTGTGCTGCGCTGCCCGGACGGCGCCACCGCACGCTTCCTGATCGGTGATATCGAACTGGGCGAGGCCGTGGTGAACGGCAACACCGTGTTCATCACCCCGGCGGACCTTGCCGGCGAAGACGCCGACGAAAACGACAACACCGTGATCAATATCAGCCGCTTCCTGATCAGCCTGGACGCCGACCAGGACCTGGCCAACGGCATTCAGATCGATCCCGCCTCGCACCTGGACCTGGGCCTGGCCATCGACTTCAGCCTGGACCCGGTGGCGTTTGAAACCGCCATCGCCTCCGCTCTGGATATGCTCACCGCCGACCTGCCCGGCGGCCCCTATCCGCTGGTCGCGGAGGAGGACGCCCAGGATCACGTGGTGATGGCGCTGCATCTGACCAACGCCGGGCTGTACCGCGGGACCGTGCGCCATGCCGGAAACACGCTTACCGGCATGACCTTCCTGGTGACCCGGCAAGGCGCCGCCTACGGCTCCAACCAATCCACCGATGGCCAATACGCTGTCACCGGCTTCGAAGAGGAGGTGCCCAACTGGCTGGGGACCACCGGTGAGGGGGAAGACTTCAAGATTGATGGCTCCACCGGCGCCACCCATTACATTGACGTCACCATGGACAATGGCCGCGCCTCCGGAAACCTGGACGGCAGCGATTACCCGCGCTTCGAAGCCACCCGCCGCCTGACGTTCGACCCGCTCTATGATCGGGAACTGGTGCAGGATTTTGCGGACCTGCTGCCCCTGGCCATTGGCATCGGCGAGAACGACGACGCTCCCTTCGTCATCCAAGACGTAAGCGACGGTTTGGACGGCGCGCCGTTTGGCTCCAGAGGCTTTGAGTTCGATCTCAAGGGGGCGCCGCCTTCCTCGCAGGTCGAAAACGACGTGCAGTACGGCGATATGATCGCTGTAGAGATCGTCGAAACCAACGGCCAGACACTCCGCCTGGTGGCGCTGTCCGTGGGCGGCTACCTGGTCGATGCGACCTTCGACCTGAGCGGCGCCGAGCCGACCTTAAACGCTACCTGGGAACACATTCACGAAGACCGCAACGGCACCACGCAAACCGTACTGCCCTTGCTTTAAAGTGTTCAGGGCGCGCCCGAGCGCGCCCTGTTTGCCCGGATGTCGAAATGCCGGGCAGGCGTTCGACCATGGAATATCCAAACCAAAAGGAGAATGCCATGACCGGACAAACCATTCGCCTGCACCGCGTCCTGCGCGGCACCCCCGACCGCCTCTACCGCGCCTTCACCGACCCGGACGCCATGGTTAAATGGCTGCCGCCCTTCGGCTTCACCGCCACCATGCATGAAAGCGACGTCCGCGAAGGCGGCGGCTACCGCATGTCCTTCACCAACTTCACCACCGGCAGCCGCCACACCTTCGGCGGCACCTACGTGGAGCTCAAGCCCAACGAACGCATCCGCTACACCGACAAGTTCGACGACCCCAACCTGCCCGGAGAGATGCAGGTCACCGTCACCCTGAAAGCCGTGCTCGGCGGCACCGAGCTGCACATCGTCCAGGAAGGCGTGCCCGACGTGATCCCGGCGGAGATGTGCTATCAGGGCTGGCAGGAGTCGTTGATACAGCTCGCGCAGCTGGTGGATCCGGAGATTCCGGACGAGGGTTGAAGCCGAGAGGAGAGGAAGGAAATAGCCGGCCTGATATTAGAAAATATTGTTGATATCTAATTTTTTGCCCATATTATAAGTCGGCAAGGCAAGGGACGGCAGATGTACAGTGTGTGGATCATTACGGTTCAAGAGGTGAAAAAGCGAGATGAGCGGACCTACTGAAGCCACAAAAGGCAGCGCTCAGATTATCCACGATACCAATGGCAACCCACTGTATGCCGTGGTGCCGTTCGATGAGTATCAGGCGCTGCTTGACGCTGATGGTCACGTCACTATTCCGCATGAGGTCGTGGACCTGATGATTGAAAAAAACATCAGCCCGATGGCTGCATGGCGCAAGCATCGCGGTCTTTCCCAGGCGCAACTGGCCGAGAAGCTGGGGGTGACCCAGGGGGCCGTGGCTCAGGCTGAAAAGATGGGGAACAAGCCTCACATTGAGACCCTGCGCTCCTGGGCCAGGGTGCTTGGTTGTGATGTGGCTCAGTTGACGGAGTTGACCGATTGAGTGGACGTCAAGGCAGGAAACGGTTTAACCGTCTATCCAATGGCGAACACTTTTTATGAGAAGGCCCCGGACGGGAGAACCCGCTGGGGCTTTTTTCTATCACCAAAAGTAAGTAACCCGCTTATTGGCTCATCGCCTTTTTGCTTTTATTTTCCCCACAAGATGGTGTAATTTCGGACCTGCATCACAAAATAATAACCGCCGGCCCGGAGAGGCTAGGCGAAGAATACAATGATTCAGGGGGAAAGGGATGTCTGTCCGCGAGCGCACCCGCCGGCCCGCCATGGGCTCTGAAGCAACCACCCGCAAAGCCGTTGCCCGCCGGAGCTGACCCTCATGGCCACGGTGATTCCCAGCCTCAGCACCATTCGCGGTATGACGCCGGGCGAACGGCGTCTGGGCCAGCGCCTGGAAAGTCTGCTCGAGGACGACTATACCGTCTGGTACGACATCCCCCTGGGCCGTCAGCGCCGTTACCCCGATTACATCATCCTGCACCCCGGCCGGGGCCTGCTGTTTTTGGAGGTTAAAGACTGGAAGCTGGACACCCTCAAGCGCCTCACCCCGCGTGACGCCGAGATTCATACCCAACAGGGCCTGAAAACCGTCAGCAATCCCCTGGAGCAGGCACGCCAGTACGCCCTGGTCGCCATAAACCGCCTGCAACGTGACCCTCACCTGATGCAGACCGACGGGCGCTTCAAGGGCAAGCTCTGTTTCCTGTGGGGCTATGGGGTGGTCTTCCCCAATATCACCCGCAAGCAATGGAACGAGGCCATCGATGAAGTGGATCAGGAACTGGTGCTGCCCGCGCACCGGCTGATCTGCAAGGACGAGATGACCGCCACCGCCGACCCAGAAATGTTCCAGGGCCGGCTCTGGGGCATGTTTGAATACGCCTTCGGCGAAAAGCTCACCCTCCCGCAGATTGATCGCATCCGTTGGCAGCCCTTCCCGGAAATCCGTATCAACGCCCCGCAGCAAAACCTATTTGGCGGAGGCTACCAGGACGAAGATCCGGTCGGTGGAGAAACGAACGAAGGGAAAGAGCTAGTCATCCCCGACATCGTCCGCGTTATGGACCTCCAGCAGGAACAGCTCGCCAAAAGCATGGGCGACGGCCACCGCGTGATCCATGGCGTTGCTGGCTCCGGCAAAACCCTGATCCTCGGCTACCGCTGCCTGCACCTGGCCCAGGCCGTTACCAAACCCATCCTGGTGCTGTGCTTCAACATCACCCTGGCCGCCCGACTGCGCAGCTTCATCGCGGAGAAAGGCATCGAAGAAAAAGTGCAGGTGCACCACTTCCACGAATGGTGCGGCCTGCAGCGAAGAACCTATAACGTGGACCTGATACAAGGCGCCGCGCCCCACTGGGAACGGGAAGTGGAAACCGTCATCCAGGCCGTGGACAAAGATCAGATACCCCGCGCCCAATACAGCGCGGTGATGATCGACGAAGGTCACGACTTCGAACAGGAATGGCTCAAGCTCATCGTCCAGATGATCGACCCTGATACCAACTCTCTGCTGTTGCTTTATGACGATGCGCAGTCCATCTACAAGAAGCGTAGCCTGAAGTTTCCCCTGTCCAGTGCCGGCATCGAGGCACGTGGGCGTACCACTATCCTGAAGCTGAACTACCGCAACACCAGGGAAATCCTCAGCTTCGCCTACGGCTTCGCGAAGGACTTCCTGCAAGAGCAAGACGCCGATGACGATCACATTCCGCTGATCGCACCGGAAGTGGCTGGGACCAGTGGACCACAACCGCAGTTTCGGAAGTTCGACAGCTTTAACGATGAAGCACACTACATCGCCCGCTGCGTGAAGAAGTGGCATCAGGGCGGTCAACCGCTTAATGGCATCGCGGTGGTGTATGCCCGCCATTGGCAGGCAGCGGTGATTAAGAAATCGTTAACATGCGTCGGAATACCCTGTGCATGGGTGAGGGGGAAAAGCGAAAAGAAGGCCTACGACAGCAGCGCAGAAATGGTGGCGCTGCTTACTCGACAGAGCAGTAAAGGCTTGGAGTTCGATACGGTGGTTTTGGCCGGACTGGGTGGGCTTAGAGAGGAAATAGATCGGCGAGGTCATGAGGTACGGCTGCTTTATATTGGTATGACGCGAGCTAGACAAAGATTATTAGTGGTTTCCAGTGACCATAACTGGTTTACGAATAAGCTCCATAGGGGGTCGGCGAGTACGCTGTAGATTGTGGAATGGTGTACGTATTTAGTGAAATTTAAGATAATTAAGGGGGTAAATCTTGAAGGTTATACAGACAAGATTCTTGAATAAGTGCTTTAGGAAATTGGCGAGATCAGGAAAGAAAGGGAAAGATGCGATAACGAAAGTAAGAGCTGCCATGAGTGAAGCAGGCTCTGAAGGGGAAATTAAGAGTTTGCAAAGGACAAATAATGGAGAGAGTCGAGTTCAGAATGCAGAAAAGTATGACTTGGGGAACGGTTACCGCCTGGTTGTTCAATTGGTCGACAGAGAGAAGGGAGTAAGAGCGTTTCTTTTTGTCGGAACACATGACGACACAGAAAACTGGTTGGAAAATCATAGGGATTATAAATGGGTTGAAAGCCGAAAAGATAGAACACTGGAGTTTGTTAAGGTATCAAGTGTTACTGAATCTTCAAAGAAAGCCGTTGAGCCGGATCTTGATAGTCCTGAAGAGCTCTTGAAGCTTCCTTTGTTGCGAGGTGTGGAAAAAGAATTACTGAGAGACATCGCCGATAATGACCTGATTGAATACGCCATGGGGATTACCTCCGAAAAGTGGGAGGAAGATTCGTCTGGAGTGTCAAGTTATATTGAAGACCAATACGGAACTGATTCGGCTCTTCTTTTTATTGACCTTTTCTCGTTGGCTCATGCTAGAGAGTTCAAATCCTTGAGGTCAAGAATTGAAATTGATAGAGGTGGCGCCGCCGTTGCGTCGGATAATGACGCTGCTAAAGCCATGACTGATCCTGTTAATAGTGAGACCTTTGTTACATGGGATGAGGCCGCCTCATTGCCGGAGAATTCTTCGTGGGCTGATTGGCTTCTATTTCTCCACCCCAAGCAAAAAGAGTTGTCGATAAGGGAATTTAGAGGGCCTGCTAGGCTTAGAGGGGTCTCCGGCAGCGGGAAGACGTGTGTGATGTTGCACCGAGCACGCTTTCTTGCAAAGAAATATAAGCAACCAATTGTTATCCTAACTCTGACAGAAAGTATGCGGAGGTTATTGGACTCTCTTGTGAACGAGCTGTGTGGGGTAGAATCATCATCTATATCGACCTATACGATCAATGGGTTTGCCGAGAAGATTATCTTTGATCTCCATCCAAACGGTGCTAGCTGCTTTACTCGGCTTGGGGATGCGGGAATGAAAGATCTGTCTAGAAAAGTCCGCAACTATGTAAAAAGCCATGAAGATTTTCGCGGTGGGGTTTTTTCAGGAGAAAAAGGAAGTTCAATCGAGAAGTTCATTGATGAGGAGATATCACATATTCGCTCAAGACTTCTTCCTTCTGAGTATGATAAATACAAAGATGGCAAGATGTTCAAGCGAGTTGGTCGAGGTAAGGCATTAATGACGTCTGATAGAAGAGCGTTTCTTGACGCCGCGAAGTATAAAGATGAGCAGTTAAGGCAGCTTCTAAAGCTAGATTACGAAGGCGTGGTCTCCGGTGCAGTTGCGCTGCTGTCTCTAGATAAATCATGTGCAGACTATGGCTGGAAAAGTATTGATCGGGAAAGATTAAAGAAGAAGGTTTATAATTATGCCCCGTATCGCTGTGTTTTAGTTGATGAGGTCCAGGATCTTTCGCAGCTTGAGGTTAGAATGTTGGGTCTTTTGCCTGTCAGAGGTGGGAGTAATATATCCTTAGAGAAAGATGGTCTTTTCTTAGTCGGAGATGGGGCTCAAAAAATATACAACAAGGGCTTCGTCCTTAAATCTTGTGGGGTCAATGTAGCGAATAGAAGCTTTGTTCTGAAAAAGAATTATAGAAATACAAAGGAGATAATGAGGGCCGCTTATGCTCTAATAGAAAATTACGAATATGCTGATGTTGATGAGGATAACGTCATAAATCCAACGGAGCCAGACTTCCCGGAGGCTGTTGGCGAAAGGCCTTATATTGTTAAATGCAAAAACACACAAGACCAAGTCGACTTTTCTGTAGAGAGAGTTGAGTCGATAATAAAGGATTACCAGGCACTGGTTGATGATGATCGCGTCTACCCTCAAGTATGTTTGATTGGTTTGAACTCTAAAATCAGACAAAGCTTGAGTGACAGGTTGTCAAAGAAATGTTTGAACGCTCAAGAGTTGAGAAAAAATGCAGGGAAGTTGGAAAGCAACTGTATATCAATTAGTACGATTGAGACCGCGAAGGGGCATGAGTTTGAGTACGTCTTTATTGTTGGCGTTCAGGAGGGAATAATTCCTGCAAAAAAAGTGGATGAATTTGGGATTTCAAGGGATGCATCTAGGTTGTATGTTGCGATGACTCGTGCATGCAAGGAGTTGTATCTGGTTTACTCCTCTCATTCTGGAAGTGCGCCAAGTCGGTTTCTTCTTAATATCCAAGAATTTTGCAGTGAGTTTGAGTTTAAGGCCGGAAGATTGCTTACCATTAATTAAATTTGGGCTGATTGCGATACAATGGTCTCTGGCCGGCGCCCCTCTTCCTGCGCGCCTTTGCAATTCTGCCAAATGAAGTCATTTGGATTCGCGGTTGGAGAGTCACGGGGTCAGGTCTCGCTTGTTGCCTTCGAGAAGGTCTGGTCCTTTTGGTGGCTCGGCGGTGGTAGAGAACCTGACCAAGTCCAGGCCAATACGCCGCCAAGGGTCCAAAGGTGCCGGTTAACATCCTGCCTGACATGCAGAACCCGAATGATCTCCAGTTGTTTCCGCTGTATCCGGTAGAAGATGACATGGCTGGATGCCGGCAAGCTGCGGGTCTCACCGGGGAATTCGGGTCGTGTTTTGCCTTTTTCGGGGTGTTCAAGGGGCGACCAGAGCGTCTCTTTAAGCGCGGTCAGATAGTCATTGGATCGGGTTTGCCCCAATATCGTATTCTGTACTCTGGTGGATAGCGCGCAGGTCCTCTCGGGCGGCGGGAGAAATGACCAGTACGGAAAACGTCATTGTGCCTTCAGGTCTTCGAACAATTCGTCCAGGCCGGCTTTCGAGGTGATGCGGGTGCCGTCGCTCTGATCCAGTTGGCCTATGAAGGGAGCTGGCATTGGACGAACTCGCGCTTTAAGACCGCACGATTGTTTCGCGCCCGGAAACCATGCCGAGTGTGGGGATCACATTTAAAAAGGCAATTATCAGCAACCCCGCAAACGCCCACCGATAAGCGTCCCCGGTCTGTGTCAGCACCACCACCACCGTGATGGCGCCAAGCGCGCCGCCGATGCGCTGGACGATGTTTACCAGGGTGGTGGCGTCGCCCATCTGTCGGGCCGAAACCGTCGTGTAGGCGGCGGTCATGGCGGGCATCTGTGCCAGGGCGAGGCCGGCGCCGCGCATCACCAACAGGGCGATAAGCACGCCCAGAGGCAGGGTTCCGGTGAAAAGGAAGGGCAGTGTGGTCACTATCAGCAGCGCGACGCCGGCGAGGCTGACGAGGCCCGGGCCATGGCGGTCGGTGAGGGCGCCGGCAATCGGCAGGACAAGAGCGCTGCCGAGGCCCAGGGTTAGAAGTAGCAGGCCGGTGGTGGTGGCGTCGAAGCCGGCGCTGGTCTGGAAGTACAGCGGCAAAAGCAGAAGTCCAGCGTACATATTGGCGCCGGTCAGGCCGCAGGTGGCGGTGGCGGCGCGGAACCGACGGATCGCCAGCAGCCGCAGGTCGAGAATCGGTGGGGGCTGTGTGCGGGTGGCGGTGAGCATGAAGACGATGATCAGTGTGAGGCCGATGGCCAATGCGGTGACAGCCGGTGCGTCGATTTCTTCGGCGCCGATCATCGTTGCACCGTAAAGTGCGGCGGGCAGACCCAGTACCAGCAGAGTGAGGCCGGGCCAGTCCAGGGTTCGGTGTGAGTCCCGGTCTCCGGGCGGAATCAGGGTACGCCCGGCCAGCAGGGCGAGCAGACCCACGGGTACATTCAGCCAGAACAGCCAGCGCCAAGACGCCACTTCGAGAAGCGCGCCGCCCAGGCCAGGGCCGAGCGCCGGCCCGAGGGCGATCACCAGCCCCAGAGTGCCCATTAACCGGCCCAGCTGGTTGCGTTCGGCGGTGGCGCCGATCACCGCTTGTCCGGCCGGCACCATGATGCCCGCGGCGAGGCCCTGCAAAAAGCGGGCGGCTATCAGGGTGCCCGGTTCCGGTGCCAGGGCGCACAGCACTGAACCGCCTACGAATCCGGCCAGCGACCACCACCACACCCGCCCATAGCCGAAGCGGCTGCCCAGCCAGGCCGCCGCCGGCAGGGACACCGCCAGGGCGATCAGATAACCGGTGACGACCCATTGGATGGTGGCCAGCGGGCTGGCCAGGTCAGTGCGAATGGATTCCAACGCCAGATTGGCAACGGTGGAATCCAGCATAGCCATAAAGGCGCCGGCCCCCGCGATGGCGGCGATTTTCCAGATGCGTGCCGGGATCGGGTCAGGGCTGGCCGCTGATTTATTCATGGTGAAAGGCTGTCGTTGCCGCCCCGGCAAGTCAACGAAGCGGGCCACAAAAAAACCCCGACGGGAAAACCCGCCGGGGCTTCTTCATATCACCAACAGTGAATAAAGCGAATCCTTAAACCCGCTCAATCACCGTAGCAATACCCTGACCCAGACCAATGCACATGGTGGCAAGGCCGATCTGGCCGTCGTTGCCTTCCAGTACGTTGAGCAGGGTGCCGGTGATGCGCGCGCCGGAGCAGCCCAGGGGGTGGCCCAGGGCGATGGCGCCGCCGTTCAGGTTGACCTTCTCTTCCATCTTGTCGATCAGCTTGAGGTCCTTCAGCACCGGCAGGGACTGCGCGGCGAAGGCTTCGTTGAGCTCGACGTAGTCGATGTCGTCGATGGTCAGGCCGGCCCGTTTCAGGGCTTTCTGGGTGGCGGGCACCGGGCCGTAGCCCATGATGGCCGCGTCGCAGCCGGCCACGGCCATGCTGCGGATCTTGGCGCGGGGCTTGAGGCCCAGGGCCTGGGCGCGCTCGGCGCTCATGACCAGCATGGCGCTGGCACCGTCGGACAGGGCCGAGGAGGTGCCGGCGGTCACGCTGCCGCTGACGGGATCGAACACCGGGCGCAGCTTGGCCATGTCTTCCAGGCTGGCGTTGGCGCGGATGGTCTCGTCGATTTCGCAGAGTACCTTGCGGCCTTCGGCGTCGTGGCCTTCGATCGGCACGATCTCATTGCTCCAGCGGCCCTGTTCGGTGGCTTCCCAGGCTTTCTTGTGGGAGCGCACGCCGAAGGCGTCCTGCTGTTCACGGGTGATGCCGTGCATGCGGCCGAGCATTTCCGCGGTCAGGCCCATCATGTTGGAGGCCCGGGCGGTGTACTTGGACAGCTCGGGGTTGAGGTCCACGCCGTGGTCCATGGCCACATGGCCCATGTGCTCCACGCCGCCGATCACGAACACCTCGCCGTTGCCGGTTTCGATGGCCTGGGCGGCGCTGTGCAGGGCCTGCATGGACGAGCCGCACAGGCGGTTCACGGTCTGCGCGGCGCTGGTGCGCGGCAGGCCGGCCAGCATGGAAATGTTGCGGGCGATGTTCATGCCCTGTTCCTTGGTCTGGTTCACGCAGCCCCAGATCACATCTTCGGTTTCTTCGATGCTCCAGTTGGGGTTGCGTGCCATCAGCGCCTGGATCAGCAGCGCGGACAGTTTTTCCGCGCGCACGTTGCGGAACTGGCCGTTGCGGCTTTTGCCCATGGGGGTGCGCACGGCATCGACGATAACAACGTCTTTCGGATTCAAACTCATTTCAAAATCTCCTTTGCCCGTGCCTTACGCGAAGAAGGCTTCGCCTTTGGCGGCCTTGTCTTTAAGCAGCTGGGGGGCTTCGTAAAGCTTACCCAGGTGGGCGTATTTGTCGCACAGTTCCGCGAACGCCTTGGTGCCGATGCTGTCGATGTAGCGCAGCGGGCCACCGCGGAACGGCGGGAAGCCGATGCCGTAGATCATGGCCATGTCGGCTTCGGCGGCGGAGCCAACGATGTTGTCTTCCAGGCAGCGGATGGTTTCGGTGCACATCGGAATCATCATGCGGGCGATGATGTCGTCGGCGTCGAAGTCCTTGGGCTCGCCGGTGACCACGGGCTTGATCAGCTCGTAGGTCTTCTCGTCGATCACCTTCTTGGGCCGGCCCTTTTTGTCTTCCTCGTACTTGTAGAAGCCGATGCCGTTCTTCTGACCATAGCGTTCGTTTTCGAACATGATCTCGGACGGGTCCTTGAAGTCGTGCTTCATGCGGTCGGGGAAGCCTTCGGCCATCACTTCGGCGGCGTGCACGCCGGTGTCGATGCCGACCACGTCGAGCAGGTAGGCGGGGCCCATGGGCCAGCCGAACTTCTGCATCACCTTATCCACCTGCTGGAAGTCGGCGCCGTCGCGCACCAGCATGCCGAAGCCGGCGAAGTAGGGGAACAGCACGCGGTTCACCAGGAAGCCGGGGCAGTCGTTCACCACCACCGGGTTCTTGCCCATTTTCTGGGCGTACTTGACCAGAGTGGCCACGGTTTCGTCGGAGGTCTTCTCGCCGCGGATCACTTCCACCAGGGGCATCATGTGCACCGGGTTGAAGAAGTGCATGCCGCCAAAGTTCTCCGGCTTCTTGAGGGCTTCCGCCAGGCGGGTGATGGAAATGGTGGAGGTGTTGGAGGCGAGGACGGCGCCGTCCACTTTTTCCTCGGTTTCCGCCAGTACGGACTGCTTGATCTTGGGGTTCTCGACCACAGCTTCCACCACCACGTCGATGCCCTTGAAGTCATCGTAGCTCAGGGTGGGGCGGATCATGGACAAGGTCTTGCCCATTTTGGCGGCGTCCATCTTGCCTTTGCTGACGCGCTTGGCGAGCAGCTTGGAGGCTTCGTTCATGCCCAGGTCCAGCGCCTTGTCGGCGATGTCCTTCATGACGATGGGGGTGCCTTTCAGGGCGGACTGGAAGGCGATGCCGCCGCCCATGATGCCCGCGCCCAGTACCGCCGCGTTGTTGATCTCGCGGCTGGCCTTGGCGGTCTTGCCGTTCACTTTCTTAACCTGCTGGTCGGCCAGGAACAGACCCACCATGGCGGTGGCCTGCGGGGTCTTGGCGACCTTGGCGAAGCCCTTGGACTCCACGTCCAGTGCGTCGTTGCGCTTCATGCCGGCGGCTTTCTGCATCGACTTCACCGCTTCCATGGGCGCCGGGTAGTTCTTGCCGGCCTGCTGCTGGACCATGGCGGAACCGGTCTGGAACGCCATCATCTGCTCCATCGGGGGCATCGGCAGCGGCTCCAGTTTTTCCTGGCGCTTGGCGCGAAAGTCGATCTTGCCGGCCAGGCACTGCTTGACCAGGTCGATGGCGGCGTCACGCACGTCGTCGTGCTTGACCACCGCGTCCACCATGCCGTCCTTGAAGGCTTTTTCCGGCTTGTGCTGGCCGCCGGCGGAAATCCACTCAATGGCGTTGTCCACGCCCATCAGGCGCGGCGCGCGCACGGTGCCGCCGAAACCGGGGTAAATGCCCAGCTTCACTTCCGGGAAGCCCACCTGGGCCTGTTCGCTCATGACGCGGAATTCGCAGGCCAGGCACATTTCCAGGCCGCCGCCCAGGGCGAAGCCGTTGATGGCGGCCACTTTCGGCACGTCCAGGTCTTCGAAGGCGTTGAACACTTCGTTCGCCTGGCGGGACCATTTGGCGATCTCCGCTTCTTCCTGGGCGAACATTTCGGTGAATTCGGTGATGTCCGCGCCAACGATGAACACGTTTTTCGCGGAGGTGACGACGATGCCCTTCACCTGGTCGTTGCCTTTGAGGGCCTCGGTGGCCTTGCTCAGGTCTTCCAGGGTGGCTCGGTCGAACTTGTTCACGGACTCGCCCTGAAGGTCGAACTTCAGTTCGGCGATCCCGTCGTCAAGCAGTTGTACGCTTACGGCGTTGCCTTGGTAAATCATATCGTTTGCTCTCCAGTCCCAAAGTATGCGGCCGGCCAGCCGCCTTGGTGAGCCTGTGGTTCCTCACTCGGGGGCGCCAAGTATATGAAAGCAAAGGGCATACATTCAGTCCCTTTTTGTGACTTGCCGGTCGTTGCAAGCCCGCTTCCTGCCTGTATTGGGTGCGGGGCGGGCTCTTTCAACCGGCGGCGCTTTCAGCCATGGGGAGGATACAGCAAGCCGCGCCCGGAGTATCTTGACTCGGGAGGCGTCTATGCGGACCCTTGCCCGCGTCTTTCCGCCAGGCTGAATTGATGAGCGCACGACCCTTTCCCGAGATCCGCCGCCGTACCGTGGACACCGTGCCCGACTGGCCCGGCGTGCCGCCGCTGCTGGCCCGGGTGCTGGCCGCCCGGGGCGTCACCCGGGAAGAGCAGCTGCAGCTGAACCTGGGCCGCCTGCCGCACCCGGATGGCTTCAACGGCCTGGGCGCTACGGTGGACCTGCTGCAGCAGGCCCGCGACGAGCACTGGCGCATTTGCGTGGTGGGCGACTACGACGCCGACGGCGCCACCGCCACCGCGCTGATGGTGCGCGGCCTGGCCGGCCTGGGCTTCCGCCGCCCGGACTACCTGGTGCCCAACCGCTTCGAGTACGGCTACGGCCTGTCGCCGGCCATCGTCGAGCTGGCCAAGGAGACCCTGGCCCCGGACCTGATCATCACCGTGGACAACGGCATCGCCAGCGTCGACGGCGTGGCCGCCGCCCGGGCCGCCGGCATGCGCGTGCTGATCACCGACCACCACCTGCCCGGCGACCGGCTGCCGGACGCTGACGCCCTGGTCAACCCGCGCCTGTGCGAAGACGGCTTCCCGGCGCGCAACCTGGCCGGGGTCGGCGTGGCCTTCTATTTATTGCTGGCGGTGCAGCGCCGCCTAGGCGTCAAGAGCGCGGTGCTCGATCTGCTGGACCTGGTCGCCCTGGGCACCGTGGCTGATGTGGTGGTGCTGGACGACGCCAACCGCATTCTGGTGGAGCAGGGCCTGCGCCGCATTCGCGCCGGCAAGGGCAGCCCGGGCCTGCGCGCCCTGCTGCGGGTGGCCGGCCGGGATCCCGCCAAAGTGGTGGCGGCGGACCTGGGCTTCGCCGCCGGGCCGCGGCTCAACGCCGCCGGCCGCCTCACCGACATGAGCCACGGCATCGAATGCCTGCTGGCGGACAGTGAAGAGCAGGCGCGCCGCTTCGCCGAGGAACTGGACACCATCAACCGCGAACGGCGCGGCATCGAGCAGGGCATGCGCGACGCCGCCATGCTGGAAGTGGCGCGGCTGCGCGAGCGGGAGCTGCCCGCCGCGCTGTGCCTGCACGGCCCGGACTGGCACGAAGGGGTGGTGGGCATCCTCGCCTCGCGGGTCAAGGAATCGGTGCACCGGCCGGTCATCGCCTTCGCCCCGGCCCGCGAGAAGGGCATGCTCAAGGGCTCCGGTCGCTCGATTCCCGGGCTGCACTTGCGCGATGTGCTGGACGCCGTGGCCACCGCCCACCCGGACATGCTGCACAAGTTCGGCGGCCACGCCATGGCCGCCGGCATGACCCTGCGCACCGACGATCTGCCGGCGTTCACCGAGGCGTTCCAGCAGGCGGTGGCGGCGGCGGCCAGCGCCGACTTGTTCGACGAGGTGGTGGAAACCGACGGCGCCCTGGAAGAAGCGGACTTGTGCCTGGACACTGCGGAAATCCTCAGCCACCGCTTCCCGTGGGGCCAGGGCTTTCCGCCGCCGCGCTTTGACGGCGAGTTCGAGGTGCTGGACAGCCGCGTGGTCGGCGAGCGGCACCTCAAGCTCACCCTGGGCCTGCCCGGCTGCGGCGGGGTGGTGGACGGCATCCACTTCAACGCCGATCTGGACCAGCTCGGCGACCGTCTGCGCCGCGTATACGGTATCTACCGCCTGGAAGTGAACGAATTCCGCGGCAACCGCAACCCGCAGCTGCTGTTCGAGCACCTGAGACCGGTTTAGGCAACAGGTGCCTTGTAGGGGGCACTTTGCTAGCATTGCCGTTCGCGCCGCCCCGGCGTGTTGTACCCGATTCGATTCTCGCGCGGCCCAAAAGGCCGGCGATGTCTGGCAGCCCCTAACGGAGGGAAGCATGAAAACAATTCACAAACACCGCCTGGAAGCCGGCTCCGACGTGCAGGAACTGCGCCTGCCGGAAGAAGGTGATGTACTGCGCGTCGACTTTATCCAGCAGGAACGCGCCATCTACATGTGGGTGGAAGTGGACGCCGACACCGTCATCGACACCCCCAAGGAAGTGCGCCGCTTCAAAGTGTTCGCCACCGGCAGCGGCATCCCCAACAACGCCGTCTACATCGGTACCACCCTGGATAACCTCAAGCCCGAGGCGTTCCACGTCTACGAACTGGTGGACTGACTTCCCCGGCGCACCCCGCCCCCGGCCTCGTCAGAGGCCGGCCAAAACGGTAGAATACGCGGCTTTTCCCATTCTATTGAAAGCGCACCGAGAACCTTTATGGAAGTGAATCCGCTGAGAACCCACCTCACCGACCTGGCCGAGCGCGTCGATGCGCTGAGGGGGTATCTTTGACTACGACCAGAAGAGCGAACGGCTGGTCGAAGTAGAGCGCGAACTGGCCCTGCCGGACGTCTGGAACGAGCCCCAGAGGGCCCAGGCACTGGGTAAGGAGCGCTCGCAACTGGAATTCATCGTCGCCACCCTGGACCAGGCCGGTCAGGGCGTGGCCGACACCCGCGATCTGCTGGAACTGGCGGTGGAAGAGGACGACGACGCCACCGTCGCCGAAGTGGAAGCGGACCTGCAGCGCCTGGAGCGGATGGTCGCGGACCTGGAATTCCGCCGCATGTTCTCCGGCGAGATGGACGCCTCCAACGCCTATCTGGACATCCAGGCCGGTTCCGGCGGCACCGAAGCCCAGGACTGGGCCGAGATGCTGTTGCGCATGTATTTGCGCTGGGGCGAGGCGCACGGCTTCAAGACCGAGCTGGTGGAAGCGTCCGACGGCGACGTGGCCGGCATCAAATCCGCCACCGTGCGCTTCGAAGGCGAGTACGCCTACGGCTGGCTGCGCACCGAGATCGGCGTGCACCGCCTGGTGCGCAAGAGCCCGTTCGACTCCGGCGGCCGCCGCCACACCTCGTTTGCTTCGGTGTTCCTGTCCCCGGAAGTGGACGACGACATCGACGTGGACATCGACCCGTCGAAAATCCGCGTCGACACCTACCGCGCCTCCGGCGCCGGCGGTCAGCACGTGAACCGGACCGATTCCGCGGTGCGCCTGACCTATGTGGTCACCGACCCGGACACCGGCGAGGAAACCACCCTGGTGACGCAGTGCCAGAACGGCCGCTCCCAGCACCAGAACAAGGACCAGGCCATGCGCATGCTGCAGGCCAAGGTCTACGACCTGGAGCTGCAAAAGCGCAACGCCGAAAAGCAGAAGCAGGAAGAGGGCAAGTCGGACATCGGCTGGGGCAGCCAGATCCGGTCCTACGTGCTCGACGACGGCCGCATTAAGGACCTGCGCACCAACGTGGAAAGCCACAACACCCAGCAGGTCCTCGACGGTGACCTGGACCGCTTCATCCAGGCCTCGCTGAAGGCAGGGCTTTAAAAGGTTAAACACATGGCTGACGAACAGAACACTCCCAACGACGCCGCCCACGAAGGCGCCGACGAAAACCGTCTGATCGCCGAGCGGCGCGCCAAGCTCAACGAGTGGCGCGAAAACGGTGACGCCTTTCCCAACCACTTCCGCCGCGACAGCCTGGCCGCCGACCTGCAAAAACAATACGGCGAGCTGAGCAAGGAAGAGCTGGAAGAAAAGCAGATTCAGGTGGCCGTGGCCGGGCGCCTGATGCTCGACCGCAAAGCCTTTAAAGTGCTGCAGGACATGTCCGGCCGCATCCAGATTTTCGCCCCCAAGCCGGTGCAAAAAGACACCAAGCACTGGGACCTGGGCGACGTGGTGGGCGTGCGCGGCACCCTGTGCAAATCCGGCATGGGCGACCTCTACGTGATGATGGACGAGTACCTGCTGCTCACCAAATCCCTGCGCCCGCTGCCGGAAAAACACAAAGGCCTTACCGACACCGAGTCCCGCTACCGTCAGCGCTACGTGGACCTGATCGTCAACGAAGACAGCCGCCGCACCTTCCAGATCCGTTCGCAAATGGTGGCCGGCATCCGCAACTATCTGGTGCGCCACGGTTTCGTGGAAGCGGAAACGCCCATGCTGCAGGTGATCCCCGGCGGCGCCACGGCGCGCCCGTTCGTCACCCACCACAACAGCCTGGACCTGGACATGTACCTGCGCATCGCGCCGGAACTGTACCTGAAGCGTCTGGTGGTGGGCGGTTTCGAGCGGGTGTTCGAGATCAACCGCAATTTTCGCAACGAGGGCCTCAGCACCCGGCACAATCCGGAATTCACCATGCTGGAGTTCTACCAGGCCTACGCGGATCACAACGACCTGATGAACCTCACCGAGGACATGCTGCGCACCCTGGCGCAGGACGTGCTGGGCACCACCGAGATTCCCTACCAGGATGACGTCTACGACTTCGGCAAGCCGTTCGCACGGCTGTCGGTGTTCGATTCCATCCTCCAGTTCAACGACGACATCGACGCCGCCACGCTAGCGGACGAGCAGGGCGCCCGGGGTATCGCCGAGCGGCTGGGGATCCCCGTGAAGGACGGCTGGGGCCTGGGCAAGGTGCAGATCGAAATCTTCGAGAAGACCGTGGAGCACCGCCTGAAGGACCCGACCTTCATCACCGATTACCCCACCGAGGTGTCGCCGCTGGCGCGCCGCAAGGACGACAACCCCTTCGTCACCGAGCGTTTCGAGTTCTTCGTCGGCGGCCGCGAAATCGCCAACGGGTTCTCCGAGCTCAACGACGCCGAGGATCAAGCGGAACGTTTTCGCGCCCAGGTGGCCGAAAAAGAAGCGGGGGACGACGAAGCCATGTTCTATGACGAAGACTACATCACCGCTCTGGAGCACGGCCTGCCGCCCACCGCCGGCGAAGGGATCGGCATCGACCGTCTGGTGATGTTGTTCACGAATTCTCCGTCTATTCGTGATGTAATCCTGTTTCCGCACATGCGGCCGCGCTAGCCCGGACCCTGTGCGCATTAACGAATAACAAAGTGAAGGCCGTTATGAGTTCAGCCATTCAGTACCAGGGCCGCAAGGCCCGTCGCGCCGGCAGTGAGCAACGCCGCCAGGCCATTCTGGACGCGGCGCTTAACATCATCGTCACCGACGGCATCCGCGCGGTGCGTCACCGCGCCGTGGCGCGCGAAGCGGATGTGCCGCTGTCCGCCACCACCTATTATTTCAAGGACATCTCCGACCTGATCGCGGACGCCTTCACGCTGTTCGCGGAGCGCGCCCTGGAAGAAGTGATTCGTCCGTTCCGCGACCAGGCGTTCGGTTTGATCCAGCAGTTTCAAGAGCAGGCTTCCCATCAGGACACCGACCGGGCGCGCCTGATTGAATCGCTGGCGGCGATGACCACCGCGTTCATTCTCGACGAGGTCACCAACCGCCGCGAACACCTGATCGCCGAGCAGGCGTTCTTCCAGGAGGCGATTCTCGACCCGCGTTTGCGGGGGCTGGCGGACCTGTATCTCAAGGAAATGTCGTCGCTGTTGATCGACGCCTGCCGCGCGGTGGGGTCGAGAACCCCGGAACTGGACGCGGAGCTGATCCACAGCTTCCTGCTCGCCACCGAGGTGCGCCTGCTCGCCCACCCGGAGTGGGCCGACGAAAAGGCGCTCAACAAACGCATGCACCATCTTTTGGAGAAGCTGGTTCCCCATGGCTGAGCAGTCCTCGGTGGAGCTGGAGCCGGGCTGGAAACAGGTGCTCGGTGACGAATTCAGCAAGCCCTACATGCAGGATCTGAAAGCCTTCCTGCGCCAGGAAAAGCAGGCCGGCGAAACCGTCTACCCGCCCGGCCCGGACATCTTCCGCGCCTTTAACGAAACCCCCTTCGACAACGTCAAGGTGGTGATCCTCGGCCAGGACCCGTACCACGGCCCCAACCAAGCCCACGGGCTGTGCTTCTCGGTGCAGCCGGGCGTGCGCACGCCGCCATCGCTGATTAATATCTTCAAGGAAATCGAACGGGACCTGGGCATCCCGGCCCCCGACCACGGCAACCTGGACGCCTGGGCGCGCCAGGGCGTGCTGCTGCTCAACGCGGTGCTCACCGTGCGCGCCGGGCAGGCTGCTTCGCATCAGCGCCAGGGCTGGGAAGACTTCACCGACCAGGCCATCGAGCACATCAACCGGGAACGGGAAGGTGTGGTGTTTTTCCTCTGGGGCAGCTACGCCCAGAAAAAAGGCAAGCTGATCGACCGGCAGCGCCACTGCGTGCTCACCGCGCCGCACCCGTCGCCGCTGTCCGCGCATCGCGGTTTCCTGGGCTGCGGGCATTTTTCCCGCGCCAACCAGTACCTTCTGCAACAAGGCAAGGACCCCATCGACTGGTCCCTGTGACGCTTCGCACCACCGACCCATTAAGGACCCTTTCGGCATGACCGATAATGTACAGTTCCAAGAAAGTGTACAGTTTGAAGAACGCACCACCGGCAGCGGCCACCTGATCGGACGCGCCACGCTCAACGCCCCGCGCACGCTCAACGCCCTCAGCCTGGAAATGATCGAGGCCCTGGACCGGCAAATCACCGACTGGCAGGCCCGCGACGAGGTCGTGGCAATCTGGCTGGAAGGCAACGGCGGCAAGGCGCTCAGCGCCGGCGGCGACGTGGTCGCCCTGCACGGCGCCATGGTCAAGCACGCCGGCCAGAGCCGGAACCCGTTCACCGAGCACTACTTCGCCAGCGAATACCGGCTCGACCATCGTCTGCACACCTCCCAGACCCCTATCATCTGCTGGGCGGACGGTGTGGTGATGGGCGGCGGCATGGGCCTGATGCAGGCCAGCCAGTTCCGTCTGGTGGGCCCGAAAAGCCGGCTCGCCATGCCGGAAATCACCATCGGCCTGTTCCCCGACGTGGGCGCCAGCTGGTTCCTCAACCGTCTGCCCGGCAAAACCGGCCTGTTCCTGGGCCTCACCGGCGTCCACCTCAACGCCCGCGACGCCCTCGACCTGGGGCTCGCCGACCGCTTCGTCGACGCCGACCGCGAACAGGTGCTCGACGCCCTCGCCGAAACCCACTACCAGGACGACCGCGACGCCAACCGCCGGCAACTGCACCGCACCCTGCAGGACCTGGCCACCCGCCCGGACACCCTCACCCCGGCGGTGATGGACCACCTGGACACCATCAACACGCTCTGCGACGCCGCCACCGTCAACGAGGTCGTGCACCGCATCCTCAACCACAAACAATGCGACGGCTGGCTCGACAAAGCCCGCGCCACCCTCGCCGACGGCTGCCCGCAAACCGCCCACCTGATCTGGGAACAGCTCGAACGCAGCCGCTACCTGTCCCTCGCCGAAGTGTTCCGCATGGAATGGTGCCTGGCGGTGCAATGCACCCTGCACGCCGACTTCCGCGAAGGCGTCCGCGCCCTGCTCATCGACAAGGACGGCAAACCCCGCTTCCGCCACCGCAACGTCGACCAGATCGACCCCAGCTACATCGACGGCTTCTTCCAGAACCCGGCGCCGCAACACCCGCTCGCCGACCTCTAAATCTGGGCGGCGGCCTTGTGGGAGCTTGCCTGCAAGCGAAAGGCCGGCAAAGCCGGCCGGCAGGATGCCAGAGCCCTTTCTCAAACCGCTCCAGTCAGGTCTCTGGGATCCTGCCGGCAAGCATAGCTTGCCTTTCGCGGGCAGGGCCCGCTCCCACAAGCTACCAGCCAGCACAAAGCGCCGGGGTTGGGTACCGCCATCCAGAACCGTATGAGCGCAGGGATGCGCGAATCGAGCCCCCAGGGATGGGTTCACGGCGTGTTCTGGATGGCGGTACCCAACCCCGGCGCGTCTTTCTGGAGGGTGAGGCCTCTCTGGAGAATCATCGGCTGGGATGTCGGGTTACGGCCTTTGGCCTAACCCGACCTACTTGCTGCGCGGCGTTCGTCCTCAATGACTTGAACCAGCTCGGCGACCGGCAGCGCCCGCCCGCGATGCGCCCCGGTGCCAGCCCACAAACTCTTCCACTCCACGCCCGCCGCCTTACGCAACGGCGAGGTGAGCCGGTGCTGGTCCGGGTAGGGCGCCACCTCGGTGGGCGCCCGCCCGTCCATCCAGGCGTTGGCGATGCCCCGCGCCCAGCGCCCGGACACCGCCCGCGTCACCGCGGTGGCGTCCGGCCCGGCGTCGGCCAGCGCCTGGCGCCAGCCCTCGGCGGTGCCCGCCTCCGGGCAGCGTAAAAACGCCGTGCCCAGCTGGCCGGCCGCCGCCCCGGCGGCCATCACCCGCGCCAGATCGGCGCCGTCCATCAGGCCGCCAGCGGCGATCAGCGGCGTCGCCAGGTCCCGGCAGGCGTCCAGCAGCGCGGCCAGCGGCAGGCCCTCACCCTGCGGATCCACCCCGCCACGGTGGCCGCCGGCTTCCTCGCCCTGCAGCACGATGCCGTCGACGCCGTCCCCGGCCAGCGCCAGCGCTTCGTCACGGCTGGTAGCGGTGCCCACCAGGGTGATGCCGCGCGCCCGGCAGGCCGCCATCATTGATCTGGGCAGGCGCCCGAAGGTCCAGGAAAACACCGCCGGGCGGGCCTCCAGCATGGCGTCGAACTGCTCGCGGAAGTCGGGCAGCTTGGGGAAATGATCCGGCAACGGCACCTCGCCCTGCCGGTAGCAGGGCGCCAGGGCTTTCAGGGCCGCCCGCCATTCCGCATCGGTGGCGTCCCGCTGCGCCGGGATAAACAGATTGATCGCGAAGGCGTCGCCGCCCGCCGCGCGCACGCCGTCGGCGGCGGCCATGATGGCGTCGCCGCTCAGATAGCCGGCCCCCACCGAGCCCAGCGCGCCGGCGCGGCTGGCGCCGGCCACCACGTCAGCGGTGGACAGGCCGCCGGCCATCGGCGCCTGGATCAGAGTGTAGTCTTGGAACGCCATGGCGCCTCCGGGGTGTAGTGACTAAAAGGTGGCTGATTCGGTCAGGACTTGGGCTGCGGCAGGCTGTAGGGCAGCGCCAGCGGCTCGGCGTGCAGCGGCTGGTCGTCGCGGTACAGCTCGCCCTCGTGGGTCACGCGCAGCGCCGCCAGCGCCACCGGGGCCGGCGCGCCGGGGGCGCTGTCGACCACTTCGCCCACCGCCTTGCCGTCGGCGTTGCGCAGGCTCTCCCCGGCTTGCAGCGGCGGTCCCTGGTACTGGAACGCACGCATCCGCTGTTTCAGTTTGCCCTTGAAATGCATCCGCGCCACCACCTCCTGGCCGGTGTAACAGCCCTTCTTGAAGCTGACGCCGCCGAGCACGTCGTAGTTGAGCACCTGGGGCAGGAACAGATCCTCGCCGCCGGGGAACACCTGCGCCTCGCCGGCGAGAATGTCCTGGAAGCGGGCGCCGTCGCTGTCGACCAGGGCGCGTTCGGCGCTCAGCGTTTGCCAGTGGGCGCCCAGCAGGCCGGGCGCCGCCACCAGCAGCGCCACGTCCGCGTGGGCGTAGCGCAGCACGGTGATGCCGTCCCGGTGGGCGCTTTGCCCGGCCCCGGGCACCGGCAGGCCGGCTTCCGTCAGGGTGCTGTCCACGCCGCCACTGAGCTGCGCCACCACCAGATCCGCATCACGCTGGAAGTCGGCCTTGGCGCGCAGTTTGTATTTCTCAAAGCAGCGCAGGGTGTCGTCCACCCGGGCTTGCGGCACTACCAGCAGGTAGCCGCCGGGCATCGCCGCCACCCGGGCGCTGACCAGCCCCCGGCCCTTCAGGGAAAGGTGCATGGCCAGCCGCTGGGCGCCGTCGTCGATGTGCTTGAGGTCGGCGGTGATCTGCCCCTGCAGGTAATCGCCGGCTTCGTCGCCGGTGACGCGGATCACCGCCAGATGGTCGCAAAGCGCCAGGGCCGGTTGTCGAACGCCGCCCGCGATGGGTTGCTGATCGCCGAGGATGGCTTGCCAGGTGCTCATAATGCCCCTTTGTTTAGAATATCGAGCTTGATAACAGCGAGTGCCGCGCCAGAGTTTGGGGCGCATGGCTGTAAACCAAGGCCCATGATGATAGATAATCCACCCCTGATCTGTCAGTCCATCAGCCAAAGAGGCGCCATCAATGACACCCCCGGAATCTCTCGACATCGCCGAACAAAAGCGACGTTTCCACTGGCAGTGCCGGCGCGGCGCCTCCGAGGTGGAGGTGGTGCTCAACGCCTACCTGGAGCGCTTTTTCGATATCGACGACGACGAGCGCCGCGCCCAATTCGCGCGCCTGCTGGAGTGCGAGGACGTGGATCTGCTGGAGTGGTTCACCCGGCGCTCCCAGCCCGAGGACCCGGAATTGCGCGCCTTCGTCGCCGAGTTGCTCGACCGTGTGGCCGAGAAGCGTTGAGCTGGGCGGCTCCCGCTACCCGCACCGGTTGCGGTGCGCGGCGCTCGGCCTGGGCGCGGCGGCGATCCTGTTCAGTGGCCTGCCGCTGAGCCTGGCGGCGCTCACCGGGCTGGCCGCCCTGGCGGCGGCACGCCGCTGGCGCCCGGCCACACCGCGCCGCGTGGACGTCACCCCCGGCGCCCTGCGGCTGAGTCTTCGCGACGGCCGCCGGGTGACCCTGACGCCGCCGTTCCGGGTGATGTTGCGCGAGCACTGGCTGGCCCTGCATTGCCCGCGCCGGGGCTGGGTGTGGGTGTTCCCGGACCAGGCCGGCCCGGCGGCGCTGACGCCGCTGCGCCAGGTGCTCTACCTGCAGCGCCGTTGATCAGGGCTGGCCCGGCACCAGCACCGAATCCTTACCCACCGGGTCCGCGTCCGGGAACTCACGCATGAAGTGCAGCCCCCGGCTTTCCTTGCGCTGCAGCGCCGAGCGGATAATCAGATCGGCGATCACCACCAGGTTGCGCAGCTCCAGCAGGTCGTTGCTGATGTGGTAATTGCTGTAGTACTCGGTGATTTCCTTTTTCAGCATCTCCACCCGGTGCTGGGCGCGCTCCAGGCGCTTGGTGGTGCGCACGATGCCCACGTAGTCCCACATAAAGCGGCGCAGCTCGTCCCAGTTATGGCTGATCACCACGTCCTCGTCGGAGTCGGTCACCTTGGAATCGTCCCAGGGCGCCGCCTCGCGGGGCTCGGGCAGTTCCTGCAGATGCTCGCCGATGTGCTCGGCCACGGCGCGGCCGTAGACGAAACACTCGAGCAGGGAATTGCTGGCCATGCGGTTGGCGCCGTGCAGGCCGGTGAAGCCGGTCTCACCGAGGGCGTACAGGCCGGGCACGTCGGTGCGCCCGGCGCGGTCAATGATCACGCCGCCGCAGGTGTAGTGCGCCGCCGGCACCACCGGGATCGGATCGCGGGTGATGTCCAGGCCCAGCTGCAGGCACTTGGCGTACACGGTGGGGAAGTGCTCGATGATGAAATCCGCCGGCTTGTGGCTGATGTCCAGATACAGGCAGTCGGCGCCCAGGCGCTTCATTTCATGGTCGATGGCGCGCGCCACCACGTCCCGGGGCGCCAGCTCGGCGCGCTCGTCGAAGCGCGGCATGAAGCGCTCGCCGTTGGGCAGCAGCAACCGGCCGCCTTCGCCGCGAATTGCCTCGGTGATCAGAAAACTCTTCGCTTTGGGGTGGTACAGGCAGGTGGGGTGGAACTGCATGAATTCCATGTTCGCCACCCGGCAGCCGGCGCGCCACGCCATGGCGATCCCGTCGCCGGTGGCCACGTCCGGGTTGGACGTGTACAGGTACACCTTGGAGGCGCCGCCGGTGGCCAGCACCACCGAACGCGCCAGAATCACATCGGTTTCGCCGGTTTTGATGTTGTGCACATAGGCGCCGCAGCAACGGCGTTCGTTACCGTGCTCCTGCAGAATCAGGTCCACGGCGACCCGGTGCTCGAAAAGATGTACATTGTCGCGCTCCTTGACCCGGTCGATCAGGGTGCTGGAGATCGCCACCCCGGTGGCGTCGGCGGCGTGGATGATGCGCCGGTGGCTGTGGCCGCCCTCGCGGGTCAGGTGGTAGGGCAGGGGGTTGGCCTCGGAGCCCTCCAGGCGGGTAAAGTCCACCCCCTGGTCGATCAGCCAGCGAATCGCCTGGGGCCCGTTTTCCACCGTGTAGCGCACCGCGTCGTCGTGGCACAGGCCGCCGCCGGCCAGGTGGGTGTCGCGCACGTGGCTCTCCAGGGAGTCGTCGCTGTCGAGCACCGCCGCCACGCCGCCCTGGGCGTAGTAAGTGCTCGCATGGGTGAGCTCACCCTTGGACAGCAGCGCTGCCTGCACGCCGTCGGGCAGGCCCAGGGCCACGGTAAGGCCGGCGGCGCCGGAGCCGATGATCAGAACGTCGTAGCGGAAGGTGGCCATGAAGCCTCTTTAGCTGGGAAATGTTGAACCAATGTGAAAACAGGTGCTTCCGGAGGCGCTAGTATAGCCGTCCGTGGAACACCTGATACAATACCGCGTTTTACCCTCCGCCAGTGGAGTCCCGGTGTCAGACGAACAGTTGGTCAAGAAAGCCAAGGCCGGCGATCAGCGTGCCTTCGAGGTGTTGGTGCTTAAGTACCAGCAGCGCATCTTCGCGCTGATCAGTCGCTATGTGCGTGACCACGACGAGGTCCAGGACGTCGCCCAGGAAGCGTTTATCAAGGCCTGGCGCGCGCTGCCCCGTTTCCGTGGTGACAGTGCCTTTTACACCTGGCTCTATCGGATCGCGGTGAACACCGCCAAGAACCACCTGGTGTCGTTGAGCCGCCGCCCGCCGGGCTCCGACCTGGATGCCGCCGAGGCGGAACAGTACAGTGGCGCGGAGATGCTCCATGAAATTGGAACCCCGGAGTCGCATCTGTTGTCCGATGAGTTGGAGGCAGTTATCCACAAGGCTATCGAGGAGCTGCCCCAGGAGCTGAAGACCGCCGTCACCTTGCGTGAATTCGAAGGTCTCAGCTATGAGGATATCGCGGCGGTCATGGAGTGCCCGGTGGGAACCGTTCGTTCCCGCATATTCCGGGCCCGTGAAGCCATCGATGAAGCGGTGCGTCCCCTGCTCGGGTCGCAGCGCGGCGACAGAGGGTGAGGACATGAACAGGGACTACGAAGCGCTTTCCGCCTTCCTGGACGGCGAAACCAATGAACTGGAAACCCGGCGCGTGCTGCGCGACCTGGACCAGGCCGACATCGCGACCCTGGGTCGCTGGCAGCTGGCCAGCGATACCCTGCGCGGCCACGCCAGCGCGGAGGTGCCGCCGGCGTTCAACGCGCGGCTGTCCGCCGCGCTGGCGGCGGAATCGAAGCCGGCCCGGCGTTCCGGCGTGATGGGCGGCTTCGCCCGGGTGGCGGTGGCCGCCTCCGTGGCCGCCGCTACCGTGATCGGCTGGCAGTACTGGAGCGTGCCCGCCGGCAACGGCGCCATGGCGCCCACCATGGCCGCCAACGACGGCGCCGCGCCGACCGCGCCCACCGGCAGTGCCACCATCGGCGCCACCCCGGTGGCCGCTGAACAGCGCCTGACGCGGCCGTTCGGCGAGACCTCCCTGGTGGCGCAGAGCGCCCGCCAGAGCGAGCGCGCCACCGGCACCGTGAACACCGCCCAGCCGCGGGTCAACGCCATGCTGCTGCGCCACAGTGAATTCACCGCTCGCCACAGCAGCCAGGGCATGATGCCCTACGCCCGCCTGGTGAGCATGGACGCCCGCAACGGAGCACGCTAACGACATGATGCGGATCCTCGCCCTCGGCTTTGTCCTGGCCGGCCCCCTCGCCGCACCCGTCGCGATCGCCGATCCCACGCCCGCCCAGGCGCTGCTGGAGGAGATGACCGAAGCCTCCCAGCAGCTGCAGTACCGGGGCCGTTTCCTCTACCAGCTGGGGGGCGAGGTGAGCACCATGGAGCTCAGCCACGCGGTGATCGACGGCAAGCAGTACCAGCGCCTCACCCATCTCGATGGCCGCCTGGTGGAAGTGCTGCAACTGGGCGACGAAGTGGTGTGTCTGCATCCCAACGGCACCCTCACCCGCATTGACGACAACGACACCGGCCTGCTGGCGTTCCGCGACCGGCTGTCCTCATCGATTCCCGAACAATACAACGTGCTGGTGGACGGCGACGGCCGCGTGGCCGGCCGTGCCACCACCCGCATGCGCGTGGCGCCGCTGGACAACCACCGCTACGGCTACCGGCTGTGGGTGGACCGCGACAGCAGCCTGTTGCTGAAATCCGAAATGGTGGACGCCAGCGGCCTGGCGGTGGAGCGCGTCGAGTTCGTGTGCCTGGATCTGGATCCGGGCCTTAAGCGCGCCGACTTCCAGCTGCCCAAGGTGATCGCCGAGCGCTCCCTGGAGAGCGTGGCCGCGGCCGGCCCCGAGCGCGTCCATGTGGAAGCCGGCTGGCTGCCGTCCGGCTTTGAAGCCGCCGACCGCGACTGGCGGCGGGTGGCGGACATGCGCCAGCCGGTCACCGCGCAAAGCTATACCGACGGCCTGGCCACCTTCACTCTGTTCGTGGAGAGCGTGGCCAGCGATCAAGTCGAAGAGGGCGTCAGCCGTGTCGGCCCCACCGTGGCGATCAGCCGGGTGCAGAACCTGGGTGAGCGCATCTACCTGATGACCCTGGTGGGTGAAATCCCGCAACCCACCGCCGAACGGATCATGGAAGCGGTGGCGATTCGCGCCACCGACAGCCGATGATAGAAGAGCAGGGGCGCGTGGTGGCCCGTGAGCCCGGCGCGATCTGGGTGGAAACGGTGCGCGCCGGCACCTGCTCGTCGTGCCAGGCCCGCCAGGGCTGCGGGCACAGCGTGATCAACCGCCAGGCCGCCGGCCAGCGCGCCCGCCTGCGGGTGGTCACCGATCTCAATTTTCGCGACGGCGACCCGGTGGTGATCGGGGTGCCGGAAAAAGCAGTGCTCTACGGCGCGCTCTGGGTATACGCCCTGCCGCTGGCGTTGCTGTTCGGCGGCGCCCTGCTCGGTGACGCCCTGTCGCTGACGCTGGCCGGGCGCGCCGTGGACGGCGCCGCCCTGTTCGGGGTCGGCGGTTTGCTTCTCGGTTTTCTGATCACCCGCCTGCACGGTCGCCGTGTGGCCGGCGCCGGACGTTACCAGCCCCGCGTGCTGAGCCGTCCGGGCGCCGCCGTCGACGCCGAAACCACGATCCGGGTGCGGCCCGCGCGCTGACCCCGGCCTGAACCGAGAACCGGTTAGAAGGGAGCCTTTCCATGGGGATAATGTCTCGTATTCTGTTGATGCTGGCGCTGGCCGGCGTGCTCGCCGCCTGTGGCCAGGACACCGACAACACCGCCAAGCAAAACAACGGTGACAGCCGCGACACGGCGCCGGTAAACGCGAGCGCCGGCGACGGCGAGCCACTGGTCACCGGTCTGCCGGACTTCACCGCCCTGGTGAAGAAAGAAGCCCCGGCGGTGGTCAACATCAGCACCGTCACCCGCCGCGAGCGCGCTCAGCAATCGCAGCTCGACCAGCTTCCCGAAATGTTCCGCCGCTTCTTCGACGAGTTCGGCGGCGGCCCCGGTGGGCCCGGCGGCGGTCCGGCGCCCCGTTCGGAAGTGGAATCCCTCGGTTCCGGCTTTATTATTTCCAGCGACGGCTATGTGCTCACCAACTACCACGTGGTCGGCGAAGCGGACGAAATCGTGGTGCGTCTGCAGGACCGCCGCGAACTGGACGCCGAGCTGATTGGCTCCGACCCGCAAAGCGACCTGGCGCTGATCAAAGTGGACGCCAGCGACCTGCCGGTGGTCGATATCGGCTCGTCCGACGACCTGCAGGTGGGCGAATGGGTGCTGGCAATCGGCGCGCCGTTCGGCTTCGACAGCTCCGTGACCGCCGGCATTGTCAGCGCCAAGGGCCGCAGCCTGCCCACCGATAACTATGTGCCGTTCATTCAGACCGACGTGGCCATCAACCCGGGCAACAGCGGTGGCCCGCTGTTCAACCTTAACGGCCAGGTGGTCGGTATCAACTCGCAGATCGTCAGCCGCTCCGGCGGCTACATGGGCCTGAGCTTCGCCATTCCCATCGACCTGGCCATGGACGTGGCCGACCAGCTCAAGGAAACCGGCGAAGTGAGCCGGGGCTGGCTGGGCGTGCTGATCCAGGAAGTGGACCGCGATCTGGCCGAATCCTTCGGCCTGGACAAGCCCATGGGCGCCCTGGTGGCCCAGGTGCAAAGCGGCTCGCCGGCGGCGGAAGCCGGCCTGGAGCCCGGCGACGTGATCATCGCCTTCAACGGCCGTGAGATTCAGCGCTCCGCGCAGCTGCCCAAGTGGGTGGGCGTGCTCAAAGCCGGCACCGAGGCGGAAATGACCGTGGTGCGCGACGGCAAGGAGAAGACCCTGGAAGTGACCGTCGGCGAGTTGCCGGACAACCCCCAGGCGGGCATGGCCGGCCAGCCGGACCCGGCCCAGGGCGAATCCGACACGCTGGGCCTGGAAGTGCGCGCCGCCAGCGCCGCCGAGCTGGCCCGGGTGAAGGCCGACCACGGCGTGGTGATCACCGGCGTCCAGGACGGCCCCGCCGCCCGCGCCGGGCTGAGCAGCGGCGACCTGCTGGTGAGCCTCAACGGCAAGCCGGTGGACAGCCTCGACGCCTACCGGGAGATCGCCACCGACCTGCCCGAGGAGGGCACCGTGCCGGCGCTCGTCAACCGCGACGGCAACGCCCGCTTCGTCGCCATCAAGCTCTGAAGGTGAGTGCTCTCCAGAAAGCCCGCGCCGGGATCGGGTGGGCCCGTCCAGGACACGCCACGAGTACATCCATGTAGGCTCGGCCGGGCGGCGGACCGCTTTGGCCATCCCTGGCCAAACACGGTCCTGGACGGGCCCACCCAATCCCGGCGCTCCTTGGAAAATTCACCGCCAACGGCCGCCACGAAGCTCGGATTGTGGGAGCTTGCCTTGCAAGCGAAAGGCCGGCTTTGCCGGCCGGCAGGATTCCAGAGAGGCTTTTGGTGCTGCCTTTATTGAGGCCTCTGGGATCCTGCCGGGAGCGTTACTCCCTTTCGCGGGCTGGGCCCGCTCGCACAATTCGAGCTTTGCTGAAAGGTCCGGGCGGTTAATTGGACCCGTGGCGGTTCCGCTGCCAAGTGAGTGGGGCAATGGTGAGGCCTGGAGGGAGCTGTTTGGCCACGGATGGCCAAACTAACAGCGGCCATGGATGGCTTGAGCGGTCCCGGAAGGCCTCACCATTGCACCGCGTCTCGGATACGGAGCCCCACAGGCCCGTGATCAGACCGCGCTACGGAGCCGCCCCAACACAGGGGATTATCCACTGGCGCCCTAATCCGCTAGAATCGCGCTCCATTGTGTCTTCTTTCATTTCCGGCTCTGGCGGGTATACGTGACCGACATTACGCACATTCGCAATTTCTCCATCATCGCGCACATTGATCACGGCAAATCCACCCTGGCGGACCGCTTCATTCAGGTCTGCGGCGGGCTGTCCGACCGCGAGCTCAAGGAGCAGGTGCTGGACTCCATGGATCTGGAGCGCGAGCGCGGCATCACCATCAAGGCGCAGAGCGTGACGCTCTACTACACCGCCCGGAATGGTGAGACCTACCAGCTCAACTTCATTGATACGCCGGGCCACGTGGACTTTTCCTACGAGGTGTCCCGCTCGCTGGCCGCCTGCGAGGGCGCGCTGCTGGTGGTGGACGCGGCGCAGGGCGTGGAAGCGCAGTCGGTGGGCAATTGCTACACCGCCATCGAGCAGGATCTGGAAGTGCTGCCGGTGCTTAACAAGGTGGACCTGCCCCAGGCGGAGCCGGACCGCGTCGCCGAGGAGATCGAGGAGATCATCGGCCTGGACGCCACCGACGCCTGCCATGTGTCGGCGAAGACCGGCCTGGGCGTGGACGATCTGCTTGAGCAGCTGGTGGAGCGCATTCCGGCACCGGCGGGCAAGCGTGATGCCAAGCTGCAGGCGCTGATCATCGATTCCTGGTTCGACAACTACATGGGCGTGATCTCGCTGGTGCGGATCCGCTATGGCCGCCTTAAGAAAGGCGACAAGATCCACGTCAAATCCACCGGTCAGAATCACGTGGTCGACAGCCTGGGTGTGTTCACCCCCAAGCGGAAAGAGACCGACATTCTGGAAGCCGGCGAGGTGGGCTGGGTCAGCGCCACCATCAAGGACATCCACGGCGCGCCGGTGGGCGACACCCTGACCCACGCCAAGACCCCGGACGTGGAAATGCTGCCCGGTTTCAAGAAGGTCAAACCGCAGGTGTACGCCGGCATGTTCCCGGTCAACGCGGACGACTACGAGGACTTCCGCGACGCGCTCTCCAAGCTGGCGCTTAACGACGCCTCGCTGTTCTACGAGCCGGAAAGCTCCGACGCCCTGGGCTTCGGCTTCCGGGTCGGCTTCCTGGGCATGCTGCACATGGAGATCATCCATGAACGCCTGGAACGGGAATACGACCTGGACCTGATCACCACCGCGCCCACCGTGGTCTACGAGCTGATCCTCAACGATGGCTCCACGCTGTACGTGGACAACCCGTCGTCGCTGCCGGACAGCAACCTGATCGAGGAATTCCGCGAGCCGATCGCGCGGGTCAATATCCTCGTGCCCCAGGAGTACGTGGGCAACGTGATCACGCTGTGCACCGAGCGCCGTGGCGATCAGATCAACATGCAGTTCCTGGGCAAGCAGATCGCGCTCACCTACGACATCCCGATGGCCGAAGTGGTGCTGGATTTCTTCGACCGCCTGAAGTCCGCCAGCCGGGGGTACGCATCGCTGGAATACTCCTTCGAGCGCTTCCAGGACACCAAGCTGGTGAAAGTGGATGTGCTGATCAACGGTGACAAGGTCGACGCCCTGGCGATGATCTGCCACCTGGACCAGTCCGCCCATCGCGGCCGCGCCCTGATCGAGAAGATGAAGGAGCTGGTGCCGCGGCAGATGTTCGACGTGGCGATCCAGGCCGCCATCGGCAGCAAGATCATTGCCCGCCAGACCGTCAAGGCGCTGCGCAAGAACGTCACCGCCAAGTGTTACGGCGGCGACGTGTCACGGAAGAAGAAGCTGCTGCAGAAACAGAAAGAAGGCAAAAAGCGCATGAAGCAGGTGGGTAACGTGGAAATCCCCCAGGCCGCCTTCCTGGCCGTACTCAAGGTGAACGACTAAATGGATATCGATGTGGGAATGTGGCTGACCCTGGCGCTGTTCGTCACGGTAATCATCTGGCTGGCGGACAAGGCGCTCAAACTGCGCCAGCGCAAGGGCATGCTCGGCAACACCGTGGAGACTTCCAATTCGCTGATCTCGGTGCTGTTCATCGTGCTGGTGATCCGCTCTTTTATTGTCGAGCCGTTCACCATTCCCTCCGGTTCCATGTTGCCGACCCTCAAGGTTCATGATTTTATTCTGGTGAATAAGTTTTCCTACGGCCTGCGCCTGCCGGTGACCAATACCAAGATCATCCCGGTGGGCGAGCCGGAGCGCGGCGACGTGATGGTGTTCAAGTACCCGGAGGACACCGGGCAGAACTTCATCAAGCGGGTGGTGGGGCTGCCCGGCGACCGCATCGCGGTGCGTGACAACGTGCTGTACGTCAACGGCGAAGCGGTGCCCCGGGAGCTGGTCGGTCGTGAGCGCAACGCCCGGGTATGGCGCCGTGAGTACGTCGAGACACTGGGGGACCAGCCGCATCTGATCTGGCAGGAAGGGCCGGTCAATCCGTACAGCGGCGACGCCATGATTCCGAGCCGCACCCAGGGCGAGTGGCAGGTGCCAGAAGGCAGCTACTTCGTGATGGGCGACAACCGGGACAACAGTAACGACAGCCGGTTCTGGGGCGTGGTGTCCGAGGACCTGGTAGTGGGGGAAGCCTTCCTGATCTGGATGCACTGGGACCTGATCTTTTCCTGGCCCAGCTTCTCTCGTAATGGGGCGATCGACAAAGTGGAGGCAGAATAATGATTACAGGACCTTCCCGTCAGCGGGGACTCTCTCTTATCGGCTGGGTAGTGGTGCTGATTATCCTGGCGGTGTTCGGCACCGCCGCGTTCCGCATGGTGCCCGCGTACATGGAATACAGCACCATCCGCTCGGCGATCAACTCGGTGCTTTCCGACAGCAAGACCGCGCTGATGTCCGAGCGCGAAGTGTACGACGCCATCGGCAAGCGCTTTACCATCAACCAGGTGAACGCCATTGGCGTGCGTGATCTGGACATCCAGAAAGCCGGCGGGCAGTTGTCCGTGGGCGTTGATTACGAAGTCCGCGAGCCGATGTTTTATAACGTCTTCGTGGTGATGGAGTTCGACCACACCTTCAGCAAGAATATTGGTCAGTAATGGATGATCTGGATCGTCTTACCCGCCGTCTCGGTTATCAGTTCAAGGATCCGGCGCTGCTGCAACTGGCGCTGAGCCACCGCAGCGTCAGCCGCCGCCGTAACAACGAGCGGCTGGAGTTCCTCGGCGACTCCCAGCTCAGCCTGATTATTTCCTCGGAAATTTTTCACCGCTTTCCGGAGGCCGCCGAAGGCCAACTGACGCGCATGCGCGCCTTCCTGGTGCGTGGCCAGACCCTGGCGGAAGTGGCCCGGGAACTGGGCGTCGGCGAATACCTGATTCTCGGCGGCGGCGAACTGAAAAGCGGCGGCAACCGCCGTGACTCGATTCTCGCCGACGCCCTGGAAGCGTTGATTGGCGCCATCGTCATCGACGGCGGCGAAGACGCCTGCCGCGACGTGGTGCTGAGCTGGTTCGCCGCCCGCCTCGAGCAGATATCCCCGCAGAGCGTGCGAAAAGACGCCAAAACCCGCTTGCAGGAATGGCTGCAAGCGCGCAAGCATGAGTTACCCGCCTACGAAGTGCTGTCGGTGACCGGACAGGCGCCGAAGCAGACCTTCGAAGTGGCTTGCAGCCTGCCGGACCTGTCCCGGCAATTCACCGCCAGCGGGGCCAGCCGCCGCCGCGCGGAGCAGCAGGCCGCGGAGCAGGCCCTGGACTGGTTGGAGCAGTCAGCATGAGCGACACCCGTTGCGGCGTGGTGGCCATTGTCGGCCGCCCCAATGTGGGCAAATCGACCCTGATGAACCATCTGATCGGCGAGAAGGTGAGCATCACCTCGCGGAAGCCGCAGACCACCCGTCACCGGATCCACGGCATACTCAGCCGCCCCGGCTATCAGATCGTGTTCGCCGACACCCCCGGCATCCACACCGGCCAGGAGCGCGCTCTCAACCGGGCCATGAACGACGCCGCCCAGTCGGCGCTGTCCGACGTGGACGTGATCTGCTTCATGGTCGACGCTCTGAAATGGACCGAAGGCGACGAGCACGTGCTCGACCTGCTGCAGCGCGCCGGCGATACGCCGGTGATTCTGCTGGTCAACAAGGTCGACAACCTGGCCGACAAATCCCTGCTGTTGCCGCACCTGGAAAGCCTGGCGGCGCGCTTTGCCTTCGCCGAGGTAATTCCAGTGTCGGCGCTGCGCGACCACAACCTGGACGTGTTGGAAAAGGCGCTCTCCAGCCGCCTGCCGGAAGGGGATTTCTGGTTCGACGATGACCAGCTCACCGACCGCAGCCTGCGTTTCATGGCCGCCGAGATCATCCGTGAAAAAGTGGTGCGCCAGCTGGGCCAGGAAGTGCCCCACCAGATCACCGTGGAAATCGATATCTGGGAAGACGGCCCCAAGGTCACCGACATCGCCGCCACCATTCTTGTGGAGCGACGCGGCCAGAAGAAAATCCTGATCGGCGACAAGGGCTCGCGCATCAAAAGCATCGGCACCCAGGCCCGCGAGGACATGGAGCGTCTGATCGACCGCAAGGTGATGCTGACGCTGTGGGTCAAAATCAAAGCCGGCTGGTCCGACGACGAACGCGCCCTGCGTTCGCTGGGCTATGACCACCGCTGAGCCCGACGGCCCGAACGGCCTCGCCCCGGCCTGGCTGTTGCACCGCCGCGCCTTCCGCAACACCAGCCTGATCGTCGATCTGTTTCTGCCCCGCCAGGGCCGGGTCGGCGCGGTGGCGCGCGGCGGCCGCCGGGAGGCCACACTGGCGCCGTTCACGCCGCTCTGGGTGGACCTGAAAGCCGGCGGCGAGCTGTTCACCCTGCGCCAGGTGGAGCCGCGCGGCCCCAGCCTGGCGCTGCACGGCAAAGCGCTCTACTGCGGCTTCTACGTCAACGAGCTGCTGGTGCGCCTGTTGCATCGCGACGACGCCCACCCGGATCTGTGGCCGGTGTACGAACGCACCCTGGCGGAACTGGCCGGCGACACACCCCTGGACATCACCCTGCGCCGCTTCGAGATGATGCTGCTGGAAGACGTGGGCTACGGCCTGGCCCTGGACCACGATCTGCAGGGCGAGCCCCTGGACCCGGCCAGCCGCTACCGCTGGGAAGGCGGCGAAGGCCTGCGGCCCGCCGTTGACGGCTACTACGGCGAGCACCTGCTGGCGCTGGGCCGCGACCAGTGGGACGCCGACGTGCGCCGCACCGCCAAGGCGCTGCTGCGCGAAGCCCTCGCGCCCCACATCGGCGATCGCCCCCTGCGCAGCCGCGAACTGTTCCGCTAGACCGGTTCTGCTACCATTCCCCCAACTTTTGAATTCGCTGCTGGAGCACCCCCATGTCCGTTCTTCTCGGCATCAACATTGATCACGTGGCCACCCTGCGCCAGGCCCGCGGCACCCGCTACCCGGACCCGGTGCAGGCCGCGCTGATCGCCGAGCAGGCCGGCGCCGACGGCATCACCGTGCATCTGCGCGAAGACCGCCGGCACATCCAGGACCGCGACGTGGAGCTGCTGGCGCACACCCTGCAGACGCGCATGAACCTGGAGATGGCCGCCACCGAGGAAATGGTCGGCATCGCCCGCCGCATCGGCCCGGCGCACAGCTGCCTGGTGCCGGAAAAACGCGAGGAGCTGACCACCGAAGGCGGCCTGGACGTGGTCGCCAACGAAGACTGGATTCGTGACTGCTGCGACCGGCTGGCGGACGCCGGCATCGAAGTATCGCTGTTCATCGACGCGGACCCGGCGCAGATCGAGGCGGCGGTGCGCTGCCGGGCGCCGGCCATCGAGATCCACACCGGCCACTACGCCGACCTGACCGCGCCGGAAGCCCGCGACGTGGACGCGGCGGCCCGCGAGCTGACCCGCATCCACGACGCGGTGGCGCTGGGCCGCGAGGCCGGGCTGATCGTCAACGCCGGCCACGGCCTGCACTACCACAATACCCGCGAGATCGCGGCGATCCCCGGCATCAACGAGCTGAACATCGGCCACGGCATTATTGCCCGGGCGGTGATGACCGGCCTGGACGAAGCGGTGCGCGCCATGCGGGCGCTGATCGACGGTTCCCTTTAGTCAGGTGCCGCAGAAGGTGCGCAGCACCTGCTCGTCGGGCGCCGGCGGCTGCCGGTACGGGTCGTCCGGCCCGCGGTCCCGGTAGGGGGCGTCCAGCGCCGCCAGCAGCGCCTTCACCGGCGCCATGTCGCCATCACGCACCGCCGCTGACAGCGCCGCCTCCACCTGGTGGTTGCGGGGAATCACCGCCGGATTATGGCGGCGCATCAGTGCCCAGGCGTCCTTGTCGGCCTTGCCGTTGCGGCCCAGCCGCGCCTGCCAGCGGCGGTGCCAGTCGGCGAATTCGTCGTTCTCAAAGGGCTCGCCCGCGGGCGTGGCACCGCCGATCAGGTCGCGGAAGGTGTTGGTGTGGTCGGCGTCGTGGCGGGCCATCCAGTCGAGCAGGTCGGCGGCCAGGGCCGCATCCCCGTCCTCGTCGCCGAACAGCCCCAGCTTGCCGCGCATCATCACCAGCCAGCCCTGCGCGTAGCGCTCGGTGTGGCTCTTGATCAGCGTTTCCGCTTTTTCCACCGCGCGATCGGCGTCCTCGTCGATCAGCGGAATCAGGGTTTCCGCGAAGCGCGCCAGGTTCCACTGGGTGATCACCGGCTGGTTGCCGTAAGCGTAGCGGCCGCGCTGATCGATGGAACTGAACACGGTTTCCGGGTGGTAGCGATCCATGAAGGCGCAGGGGCCGTAGTCGATGGTCTCGCCGGACAGCGCCACGTTGTCGGTGTTCATCACGCCGTGGATAAAGCCCACGCGCATCCATTCGGTGATCAACGCGATCTGCCGGTCCATGACTCCCTCCAGCAGCGCCAGCGCCGGCACGTCGGCGCCCACCCGGTCCGGGTAGTGGCGCTTGAGGGTGTAGTCCACCAGGGTTTCCAGCAGCGCCGTGTCCTGGCGGCCGGCGGCGTACTGAAAGGTGCCCACGCGCAGGTGCGACGCCGCCACCCGGGTGAGGATGGCGCCGGGCTGGGCGGTGTCGCGCAGCACCGGCTCGCCGGTGCCGACCACCGCCAGCGCGCGGGTGGTGGGCACGCCCAGGGCGTGCATCGCTTCGCTGATGATGTATTCGCGCAGCATCGGGCCGAGAGCGGCGCGGCCGTCGCCGCCGCGCGAAAACGGCGTGCGCCCGGAGCCCTTGAGCTGAATGTCGCGGCGCTGGTCGTCCGGGGTGAGCTGCTCGCCGAGCAGTACCGCGCGACCGTCGCCGAGCATGGTGGGGTTGCCGAACTGATGGCCGGCGTAGGCCTGGGCCAGCGGCTGGCCGCCGGGTATCGGCTGGTTGCCGCCCAGCACGGCGGCGCCGGCGTCGCTGTTCAGTGCTTCGGCGTCGAGCCCCAGTTGCGCCGCCAGCGCGCTGTTGAACAACAGCAGCTCCGGCGCCTGCACCGGCTGCGGGTCACAGAAGGCAAACAGGGTTTCGGGCAGGTGGGCGTAACCGGTGTCGAACCGGAAGCCGAACGGGTTGGCGGACATGCGGGTACTCATGCGGGTACTCCATAAGGTCGTCACTGCGGCCCCAAGGGTAACAGACTCCACCGGCCGGGCCGGACCTAAAGCCGCGCCGCCTGGCCGTACTGACGAACGCTTTCGATCTCCGCCAGCAGGGTCGCCACCAGATGCTCCAGGCGGTCGTCGTCGACATCGGTCTTGAGGCCTTCTTCCAGCTCCCGGGCGGCCCGCTCCAGGCGCGGCGTGCCGCAGTAGCGGCAGGCGCCGTGCAGCTTGTGCACGCGCTCCAGCAGCGCGTCCCGGTTGTTGCTCTCGGACAGGGCGTTAATTCCCGGCGCGTCCTGCTCCAGGCTCGCCAACAGCATGCTGAACATGTCCCGGGCCAGGTGCTCACGGCCGCCGGCGCGCTGCTTGCCGAGCGCCTCGTCCACCACCTGGTCGGTGGTGTCCGGCTCCGGCGCCGGCGGCACTTCCTCGCTGGCCGGTTCGCACTCCGCGCCGTCGCTGCGGGTCCAGCGCTCCAGGGTGTGGCGCAACTGCCCTTCGGTGATCGGCTTGCTCAGGTAGTCGTCCATGCCCGCCGCCAGCAGTGAGCGCCGTTCGCTTTCCAGGGCATGGGCGGTGAGCGCGATAATCGGTGTGCGCAGCCCCTCGCCCTCGCGCTCGCGCATCTGCCGGGTGGTTTCCAGGCCATCCATGCCCGGCATCTGCACGTCCATGAACACCAGATCAAAGGTGCCCCGGGAAAACGCGGTGAGCGCTTCCTCGCCGCTGGCGCAGGGCACCACGTCGACGCCCATCTCTTCCAGGAACACCCGCGCCAGTTTCAGGTTGCCGGGGTGATCGTCCACCACCAGCACCCGGGCGTGCAGCACCGCGCCGCCGGCCGCCGCGCCGGCGCACGCCGGTTCCGCCAGGCCGCCCAGCTCCAGCAGCCCGTCGCGCAGCCGCCGGCGGGTCGGCGGCTTGCCCAGCACCCGGCAGTGCTCGGCGTGGCCGCTGAGCTGGCCGGACAGGGCGTCGGCGTGGGCGGTGAGCACGATCACCGGTTTGCCGGTGGTGTCCAGCAGGCGTTCCACCAGCGGCGTCAGCGGTGAGGGGTCCGGCAGGGACGCCGGCGCCGCCAGCAGATAATAGTCGGTGCTCGCCAGGGTGCCGGTTTCCAGGTGGCCGTGCAGTTGCTCCAGGGCCTGCAGCTCGGTCACCGCCATGCGCCAGCCGCTGAGCATGTGGTACAGCGCCAGGCGGGCGTGTTCGTTGGCTTCCACCAGGGTCACGCTGAGGCCGTTGAGGGCGGCCGGGGCGGCCTCCGGCTCGCCGCCGCCGTCCCGTTCGGCGCGCACCGTGAACCAGAAGGTGGAGCCGCGCCCGGAGGTGCTGTCGATGCCGATTTCGCCGCCCATGCCTTCCACCAGCCGCTTGCAGATCGCCAGGCCCAGGCCGGTGCCGCCTTCGCGGCGGCGGGCGCTCTGGTCCACCTGGGTGAAGGCGTTGAACAGGTTTTTCTGCAGGTCCGGCGACAGGCCGTTGCCGGTGTCGGTGATGGTGATCTTGACCACCGCCTCGGCGCCGCGCTCTTCCTCAAGCATGGCGCGCACCACCACCGAACCGCGCTCGGTGAACTTGATCGCGTTGCTGACCAGGTTGGTGAGCACCTGGCGGAGGCGCAGCGGATCGCCCAGCAGGCCGGTGGGCACGTCGGAGTAAATGATCGCCGCCTGCTCCAGGCCTTTTTCCTGGGCCATCGGCGCCAGCATGGTCTGCACGTCCTCGATGATGTCGTGCAGATCCAGTGGAATATGTTCCAGCGACAGCTTGCCCGCCTCGATCTTGGAGAAGTCGAGAATGTCGTTAATGATCGACAGCAGGGATTCGGCGCTTTTGCGGATGGTGCCCAGATAATCCTGCTGGCGGGGCGACAGGGTGGAGCGCTCCAACAGGCGGGTGAAGCCGATGATGCCGTTCAGCGGCGTGCGGATTTCGTGGCTCATATTGGCCAGGAATTCCGACTTGATCTGGCTGGCCTTGAGCGCCTCCTTGCGGGCCATGTCCAGCTCGATGTTCTGAATCTCGATGGTTTCCAGGGTCTCGCGCAGATCCTGGGTGGCCTGGTCCACGTTCTGTTGCAGCTCGGCCTGGGCCTCGTCCAGGGCCGCCACCATATTGCCGAGCGCGTCTTCCAGTTCCTTGAGCTCGCCCTGGGCGCCGGCCGGCGGCGGCGGGCTGAGGTCACCGTCGCGCACCCGGCGCACCGTGTCCACCAGCGTGTCCACCGGCTGCGTCAGCCGTTTCGCGAAGCGCACCGCCGGCACCACCGCCACCAGCACCAGCACCGCCACCACGGCGATCATCGTCAGCACCGCTTCCAGGATCTCGATGTACTGGCCCTGCCGGGAAAACTCCACCGTCAGCAGCCGGTTGCGCTGGCCGGGCAGGGCGCGTACCAGCTGCCAGCTGGAATCGGTAACCAGGCGGCGGTCGCCGCCTTCCAGGCTCTCCGCCTCCTGAACCGGGCGCAGCCGCGGGCCGGCGTGGGACTGCCAGCCGGACGGGTTGTCCAGCAACGAGGCGGCGCGCACGTCCGGCTCTTCCAGCAGGGCGCGCAGCAGCGGCTCATAGGCCGCCTGGTCGGCGTCGCCCAGCGCCGCCAGACGGGCCGCGTAGCTCTCGATGATCAGTTGCTGGCGGTGGGCGGTGTCGGCGCGCACCTCCAGCACCCGGTGGACCAGCGTGTAGCCGCCGATCACCAGCGCCGCCAGAAAGGCGGGCAGGGCGGTCATCATCAGAATGCGTGTGCGCAGGCTCGAATGGGCCATGGTTCCCCTGAACGTTGTTCTTGTGTCGCCATTATGCCGCAGTTGGCGGGCGGCGCATCCCGTCCTGTCACGGCCCGGGAGTTAAGCTACAATGCGCCCCATGACTTACAAGACCATTGAATCCACGGTGGGCCACACGCCACTGGTGCGCTTGCAGCGCCTGCCGGGGAACACGACCAACACCCTTCTGGTGAAGCTGGAAGGCAATAACCCGGCCGGGTCGGTCAAAGACCGGCCGGCGCTGAATATGATCATCAAGGCGGAACAGCGCGGCGAGATCAAGCCCGGCGATACCCTGATCGAAGCCACCAGTGGTAACACTGGCATCGCTCTGGCGATGGCGGCGGCCATGCGCGGCTACAAAATGAAGCTGATCATGCCCGCCAACCAGAGCCAGGAGCGCCGCGACGCCATGGCCGCCTACGGCGCCGAGCTGATCTCGGTGACCAAGGAAGAGGGCATGGAAGGCGCCCGCGACCTGGCCCAGGCGATGCAGGCGCGCGGCGAGGGCCGGGTGCTGGATCAGTTCGCCAACCCGGACAATCCGCTCGCCCATTACGAAAGCACCGGCCCGGAAATCTGGCAGGAAACCGGCGGCAAGATCACCCACTTTGTCAGTTCCATGGGCACCACCGGTACCATCATGGGCTGCAGCCAGTTCTTCAAGGAGAAGAACCCGGAGATCCAGATTGTCGGCCTGCAGCCCACCGACGGCGCCTCGATCCCCGGCATCCGCCGTTGGCCCGAGGCCTACCTGCCGAGCATCTTCGACGCCGCCCGCGTCGACCGGGTGGTGGACATGGGCCAGGACCTGGCGGAGCGCACCATGCGCCGGCTGGCCCGCGAGGAAGGCATCTTCTGCGGGGTGTCCTCCGGCGGCGCCGTGGCGGCCGCCCTGCAGCTGTCCGAGGAGCTGGAAAACGCCGTGATCGTGGCCATCGTCTGCGACCGGGGTGACCGTTACCTGTCCACTGGCGTGTTCAATGCGGAGGCCGGCCAATGAACGTGCTGGTGTTTGATATTGAGACGGTGCCCGACCTGGAAGGCGGCAGCCGCATTTACGATCTTGAGGGGCTCAGCGACAAGGACACCGCCAGCGCGCTGTTCAATCTACGCCGCCAGGAAAACGGCTCCGAGTTTCTGCGTCTGCACCTGCACCGGGTGGTGGCGATTTCCGTGGTGCTGCGCTCCGCCCAGGGGGTCAAGGTCTGGTCCCTGGGCGACGAGGACAGCACCGAGAAGGAGCTGATCGAGCGCTTCTACGACGGCATCGACCGCTTTACCCCGCAGATCGTCAGCTGGAACGGCGGTGGCTTCGACCTGCCGGTGCTCAACTACCGCGCCCTCAAGCACGGCGTGGTGGCGCGCCGGTTCTGGGAAACCGGCAATGAAGACACCAGCTTCCGCTTCAACAACTACCTGAGCCGCTTCCACCAGCGCCACCTGGACCTGATGGAGCAGCTCGCCATGTTCAACGGCCGCGCCAACGCGCCGCTGGACCAGATCGCCACCCTGCTGGGTTTTCCCGGCAAGATGGGCATGAGCGGCGCCAAGGTGTTCGACACCTTCCAGGCCGGCGACCTCAAGGCGATCCGCGATTACTGCGAAACCGACGTGCTCAACACCTGGCTGGTGTTCCTGCGCTTCCAAATGCTGCGCGGCGAACTCGACGCCACCGGCTACCAGGCCGAGCTGGACCTGCTGCGGGACTACCTGAAAGCCGAAGGGCATCCGCACTTCCAGGCGTTTCTGCAAGCCTGGGAGGGCAGTTGACAGTTGATAGTTGACAGTTGACAGCGTAAAACCCGCGCTCGGACTTTCGGCGCGGCTCCTCACGGTTCTGTCTCTGCAAACCCCTATCGCGTAGCTATCAACTGTCCACTATCAACTATCAACTGAATTTTGATTTATGGCTCGACGTCGCAAGAAGCAGCTGCCGGAAACCCCGGTGGCCGCCACCATCGAGAGTCTCAGTCACGATGGCCGGGGCATTGCCCGCCTGAACGGCAAGACCACCTTTATCGACAACGCCCTGCCCGGCGAGCAGGTGTTCTTCCAGTACACCTTCATGCGCCGCAAGTTCGACGAGGGCCGCGCGGTGGACATCCTCGAGCCGTCCCCGGACCGGGTCACGCCGCCCTGCGCGCACAGCCTGATCTGCGGCGGCTGCAGCCTGCAGCACCTGGACCCGGCGGTACAGATTCAGCGCAAGCAGGCGGTGCTCGCCGAGCAGCTTGAGCACTTTGGCGGCCTGCGCCCGGAGCGCTGGCTGGAGCCGCTTACCGGGCCGGTCACCGGCTACCGGGGCAAGGCGCGGCTGGGCGTGAAGTACGTGGACGCCAAGGGGGACACCCTGGTCGGCTTCCGCGAGAAACGGAACAGCCTGATCGCCGACCTGGCGCAGTGCGAGGTGCTGATTCCCGAGGTGGGGCACCGCTTCCGCGACCTGCGCGCGCTGATCAACGGGCTCGATGGCCGGCGGCGCCTGCCGCAGATCGAGGTGGCCCGGGGTGACGACGCCGTGGCGCTGGTGTTCCGCCATCTGGACCCGCTGTCCCAGGCCGACCAGGACGCGCTGGTGGCGTTCTGCCGCGAGCACGGCCTGCAGTGCTATCTGCAGCCGGGCAACGAGAGCACGGTGCACCGGGTGTGGCCGGAAGAGGGCGAGGAACGGCTCTACTACCGCCATCCGGAAGCGGACGTGGAAATGGCCTTCCACCCGTCGGACTTCACCCAGGTCAATGCGGAGATCAACCGCCGCATGGTGCCCTTGGCATTGGAATTGCTGGAGGTGCAGGCGCACCACCAGGTGCTGGACCTGTTCTGCGGCCTGGGCAACTTCACCATCCCCGCCGCGCGTCGCGCCGCCGGGGTGGTGGGCGTGGAGGCCAGCGACGCCATGGTGCGGCGCGGCTACGAGAACGCCCGGCGCAACGGCCTGGAGAATCTGGCCTTCCACGCCTGGGATCTGGACAGCGAGCCCAAGGGCCAGCCCTGGGCGCGGCAGCGTTACGAGCGGGTGCTGCTGGACCCGCCGCGCAGCGGCGCCTTGGAAATGGTGCGCATGATGCCCCAATTTGGTGCGGAGAAACTGGTGTACGTTTCCTGCAACCCGGCCACCCTGGCCCGCGATGCTGGGGAACTGGTGGCCCGGGGTTACCGTCTTAGTGGCGCCGGGGTGATGGATATGTTCCCGCACACCGCGCACGTGGAATCGATTGCCGTGTTTGATCGTCGTTAAAGAGCGACCGTCGTTAGAGGATAGCCAATGGTAACCGTACGCCGGCAACAGCCCGCCGAAGTGGATGCGCGGGACTGGAACGCATGGCTGGAACAACTTAATGCCCGGGTGCCGGTGCGCGACCCGGCGCTTCTGGAGCGTGCCTGCCAGGTGGCCGAGCGCTGTGAGCGGGCCGGCGAAGCCGCCGGTCGCCTGTGGCCCTACGGAAAGGGCTGCCTGACCATTGGCCTGGAAATGGCCGATGTGCTCGCCGACCTGGGGGCCGACGCAGAAGCGCTGCCGGCGGCGGTGCTGTACCGGGCGGTGCGCGAAGGGCAACTGACCCTGGCGGACGTCAACAAGGATTTCGGCGAGCCGGTGGCGCGCCTGATCGAGGGCGTGCTGCGCATGGCCGCCATCGGCACCAGCCTCAACCCCACCCGCAAGGCGGTGCTCGGCCAGCAGGACGGCCAGCTCGATAACGTCCGCAAGATGCTGCTGGCGATGGTCGACGACGTGCGCGTGGCGCTGGTCAAGCTGGCCGAGCGAACCGTGATTATCCGCGCGGTGAAGGAATCCGACCCCGAGCGCCAGCAGAAAGTGGCCCGCGAGATTTTCGACATCTACGCGCCGTTGGCCCACCGCTTGGGCGTGGGGCAGTTGAAATGGGAGCTGGAGGACCTGTCGTTCCGCTACCTGCAGCCCGGCGCCTATAAAAAGATCGCCAAGCTGCTGGACGAAAAACGCCTGGACCGGGAAGGCTACATCGACGAGGTGATCGACAGCCTGCGCGGCCATCTTGACCGCAACGGCATCAAGGGCACCCAGGTGTACGGCCGCGCCAAGCACATCTACAGCATCTGGCGGAAGATGCAGAAAAAGCATCTCGATTTCGGCGAGGTCTATGACGTGCGCGCGGTGCGCGTGCTGGTGCGCGAAGTGCGCGACTGCTACGCCGCCCTGGGCATCGTCCACTCGCTGTGGAAACACGTGCCCAAGGAATTCGACGACTACATCGCCAGCCCCAAGGACAACGGCTACCAGAGCCTGCACACCGCCGTGGTCGGCCCGGAGCGCAAGATGCTCGAGGTGCAGATCCGCACCTTCGACATGCACGAAGAGGCGGAGCTTGGCGTGTGCGCCCACTGGCGCTACAAGGAAGGCAGCAAGGCCGGCCGCAAGAGCCGCTCCTACGAGCAGCGCATCGCCTGGCTGCGCCAGGTGCTGGAGTGGCACGACGAGCTGGGCGACAACGCCGACACCATGATCGACGAGCTCAAGCACGGTCTGGTCAGCGACCGGGTTTATGTGTTCACGCCGGACGGCCATGTGGTGGATCTGGAAGCCGGCGCCACGCCGGTGGATTTCGCCTACCACATCCACACCGAGGTGGGGCACCGCTGCCGGGGCGCCAAGGTGAACGGCCACATCGTGCCGCTCAACTACAACCTCAACACCGGCGAGCAGGTGGAGATTCTCACCGCCAAGGAAGGCGGCCCCAGCCGCGACTGGATGACGCCGTCGCTGGGCTATGTGGCCACGTCCTCGGCGCGGGCGCGCATTCAGCAGTGGTTCAAGCGCCAGGACCGGGACGTGCACATTGCCCAGGGCCGCGCCATTCTGGAGCGGGAAACCTCCCGCCTGGCCCTGGACCGCATTGATCTGGACGCCCTGGCGCCGCAAATGAACCTGAAGACCGGCGACGACCTGCTCGCCGCCCTGGGCGCCGGCGACCTGCGCCCCGGCCATGTGGTCAACCAGGCCCAGTCCCTGCTCGGCGACGACCCGCAGCAGGAGCTGGCGTTCGTGCCGGCGCGCTCCAAGGCGTCGGAAAGCGGCGACGTGACCATCCAGGGGGTGGGCAACCTGCTCACCCACATGGCCGCCTGCTGCCGGCCGGTGCCCGGCGACCAGGTGATGGGCTTCATCACCCAGGGGCGCGGCGTCACCGTGCACCGCGCCGACTGCCACAATCTTCTGGCGATGCAGGGCGAAGAGCCCAACCGGGTCATCGAAGTGAGCTGGGGGGAAGCGGACCGCATCTTCTACCCGGTGGATATTTTTCTGCGCGCCTGGGACCGGCAGGGTCTGCTGCGCGACGTGATCGCCGTGCTCGCCAACGAGAAGGTCAACGTCACCGCCGTGCACACCGAATCGCACACCGAGGACAACACGGCCACCATGCTGCTGACCCTGGAAATCGCCTCCCTGGGCGGTCTCGGCAAGGTGCTGGCGAAAATGGACCAGCTCAAGGGCGTTCTCGAAGTCCGGCGCTATAAAAAATAAAGGAGCCTGCCGATGACCGTTAAGCTGCCTTCCGCCGAAGCCGCTATCGCCGAGTTGCTGTCGATCATGGCGCGGCTGCGCGACCCGGACGGCGGCTGCCCCTGGGACCTGAAACAGGACTTCGACAGCATCGTGCCCTACACCGTGGAAGAGGCCTTCGAAGTGGCGGAAGCGGTGGCGCGGCGGGATTACCCTGAGCTCAAGGAAGAGCTCGGCGACCTGCTGCTGCAGGTGGTGTTCCATTCGCAGATGGCCCGCGAGCAGGGGTTGTTTGATTTCAGCGAAGTGGTGGCGGTGCTCAACGACAAAATGGTGCGCCGCCACCCGCACGTGTTCGGGAACCGGACCGCCGAGGACGAGCAGGCGGTGAAAGTAAACTGGGAGGCGATCAAAGCCGAGGAGCGCGCCCGCAAGGGCCGTGAGTACGACAGCGCCCTGGACGGTGTGCCGGAGGGGCTGCCGGCCCTGCAGCGCGCTCACAAGCTGCAGAAGAAAGCCTCCAAGGTGGGCTTCGACTGGCGCGCCACGGCGCCGGTGCGCGCCCATGTGGACAGCGAACTTGAGGAACTGGATCAGGCGATGGCGTCCGGCGACCGCGACGCCATCGAGGACGAATTCGGCGACGTGCTGTTCACCCTGGTGAATCTGGCTCGGCACCTGAAGCTTGACCCGGACCTGGCCCTGCGCCGTGCCTCGGACAAGTTCGAGGGCCGTTTTCGTCAAGTGGAACAGCTGGCCGGCGCGCCGCTTTCCGACTTCGACGATGATCACCTGGACGGCCTCTGGCGCCAGGCCAAACGCAAACCGGGTTAGGCCCAAGGCCGTCACCCGACCTTCCTACTCCGACCGGTAACCGCCTCAGCCGGTCGTTCTAGCTCGGTAAAATCCACAAAAGTTCCGAGTGAAATAAAAAGTTCACATTACAGAAACTTTTCCGTCATCGCTGCTCCCCATACTCCGCCCCCAAGCACTCAAGATGTTCCGGCGGACCAAGCGGCATGGCCGGAGCATCTATCTGCTTCTCAAAATTGCCTGATTGATAGGAGATGCTCCGATGAAAAAGAACTTGCTTGCGATCGCTGTGGGGGCGGCCCTTGCTTCGCCGATGATGATGCCGGGCGTGGCCCTGGCCGACGGCCCGAAAGTCTACGGCAAAGTGAATGTTTCCCTGGAAAACATGAACTATGATCCGGCGCCCGGCGCTCCCAACAACGATGACGAGTGGGAGCTGCAGAGCAACGCATCCCGCCTGGGTGTGAAAGGTGACTTCGATCTGGACGTGGCCGGCCTGAAAGCGGTCTACCAGGCCGAGTTCGAAATCAGCGTCGACGACGGTGACAAAGACGGCCAGACCTTCTCCCAGCGCAACATCTTTGGTGGTTTGAAAGGCGGTTTCGGTACCCTGATCGCGGGTAAATTCGACACCCCCACCAAGAAAGCACAGATGGACGTTGACCAGTTCAACGATCTGGACGGCGATATCAAGAACATCGCCGCCGGTGAAAACCGCGTCTCCAACATCATTCAGTACAGCACCCCGAAACTGGCGGATCTGGTCACCCTGAACGTGGCTTTCATCCCCAACGAAGACAACGACGACTTCGACAACGACGGTGAGAACGAGAACGGCCTGGCCGACAGCACCTCCATCTCCCTGACCATGGAGCAGGACGCTTTCTACGCCGCTCTGTCCCGTGACACCGACATCCAGGACGACCTGATCGTCGACGGCACCGGCCTGCCGGTTTCCGTACTCGACATCACCCGTGTGGCCGCCGGCCTGAACATGGACGTGTTCGAAGTGGGCGCCCTCTACCAGATCGCCGAAGAATCCGAAGGCGACGGTGAAGAGAACAGCTACGTGGTCAGCGGCGCCTTCAAGATTGATCGCGTCAAACTGAAAGCCCAGTACGGCATGGTCGACGGCGACCAGACCGACAACGAAGGCACCCAGTACGCCTTCGGCGCGGACTACAAGCTGGCCAAGAACAGCAAGGTGTACGCTTACTTCAACGAACTCACCTACGAAGACGGCAACACCGGTGACGAAGAAGAAGAGCGCACCCTGGGCGTGGGCATGGAACACAAGTTCTAAGAAAACCTTATCGGGGCGGCATCGGACGCCGCCCATTTTTCCTCGACGCAAGTGACAGTTGCCCGCCTTTACGGCGGGCTTTTTTTTGCGCGCCTTTCCGGTCCCTGGAAATGGGCCCGGAAAAGGGCGCTATTCCGGTTTGGCTGAGTCACAAAAGCGTCATATAGTGCACCCTTCGCGAGAACCCGAACACAATGGGAGAAGGGACATGAACAGATTTACCCGGCTGGCCACCCCGGCGCTGGCCCTGGCGGCGGCCATCGCCGCGCCACTGACCGCGCACGCGGCCCCGCAATTCTACGGCCGGGTGAACGTCAGCCTGGACCGCCTTTCCGATTACCCCGACGGCTCCCTGTCCGGCCAGCTCAATGACGTGCAGGCCGGGCGCTCGCCGCTGGAAGAAGGCTGGTTTCTGGAGAGCAACAGTTCACGTCTGGGCGTGCGCGGCCGCGAGCCGCTGGAAGTGGGCGAGCTGAGTGTGCTCTATCAACTGGAAGTGGGCTACGACGTGGACGGCGACAGCGATACGTTCTCCACCCGTAACAGCTTCGTCGGCCTGGGCTCGGTGATCGGTGATGTGTTCGCCGGCCGTTACGACAGCCCGGTGAAAATGGCGGAAGGGCGCGTTGACCAGTTCAACAACACCGCCGCGGACATCGGCGGCTACTTCTTCGGCCAGCGCCGCAACAGCAACACCCTGAACTGGGAAAGCCCGGATTTCAGCGGCCTGGTGGTGCGCGCGCAGCTGGCCCCGGGCGAGGGCGACACCTCCGGCGACGAGGAAAAAGACGGGCTCGCCGATACCTTCGGTCTGTCCGCCACCTGGACCAGCGAGTCCCTGTACGCGGCGCTGGCTTACGAGCGCGGCTATCAGGAAGTGGACAACCCGGCACCGCCGCCGGCGCTGGTGGACGCCGACCGTGATCTGCTGCGCGGCACCCTGGGCCTGACCCTGGGCGCGTTGGATCTGGGTGCGATGGTGGAACAGCTGCGCCTGGACCCGGACGCCGCCGGCGCCGATCGGCTGGACGCCACCTCTTACCTGTTGAGCGCCGGCTGGCGGCTGCTGCCACGGGTGACTCTGAAAGCCCAGGCGGGCCGTTTCGACGGGGACGACTTCGGTTACCAGGACGACATTCTCACCGCCGGCGCGGACTATAAACTGGGTCGCCAGACCAAGGTGTACGGCCTGGTGTCTTCCTCGGACGCGACCATCACCTATCCGGGTGGCGTGGACGCCGACGACAGCGGCAGCCTGTTCTCAGTGGGGATGGAGCATAAGTTCTAAAAGCAGCCGAGCGGGCCGGGCGGCCCGCTCTTCCTGGCCTGCTGTTACTGCCAGCGCTTGAGCGCCAGCGAGGCGTTGGTGCCGCCGAAGCCGAAGCTGTTGCTGAGCACCAGCTCGGGGCGCTGATCGTTGCTTTTGGTGAGGATCGGCAGGCCCTCGGCGTCCGCGTCCAGCTCGGTGATGTTGGCGGAGCCGGCGGTGAAACCGTCGCGCATCATCAGCAGGCAGTAGATCGCTTCCTGCACGCCGGCGGCACCCAGGCTGTGGCCGGACAAGCTCTTGGTGGAGCTGATCGACGGCACCTTGCCGTCGCCGAACACCTCGCGGATCGCCTTCAGCTCGGCCAGATCCCCCACCGGGGTGCTGGTGCCGTGGGCGTTGATGTAATCCACCTCGCCGTCCACCGTGGCCAGCGCCTGGCGCATGCAGCGCGCGGCGCCTTCGCCGTTGGGCGCGACCATGTCGTGGCCGTCGCTGGTGGCGCCGTAGCCCACCACTTCCGCGTAGATACGCGCGCCGCGTGCCTTGGCGTGCTCCAGTTCCTCAAGCACCACCATGCCGCCGCCGCCGGCGATCACGAAGCCGTCGCGGCTGGCGTCATAGGCGCGCGAGGCGGTTTCGGGGGTGTCGTTGTACTTGCTGGAAAGAGCGCCCATGCCGTCGAACAGACAGCTCAGGGTCCAGTGCTCTTCCTCGCCGCCGCCGGCGAACACCACGTCCTGCTTGTTCATCTGAATCTGTTCCACCGCGTTGCCGATGCAGTGCGCGCTGGTGGCGCAGGCGGAGGCGATGGAATAGTTGATGCCCTTGATCTTGAACGGGGTCGCCAGGCAGGCGGACACGGTGCTCGCCATCACGCGCGGCACCATGTACGGGCCGACGCGCTTGACGCCGCGGGTGCGGGCGATGTCGGCGGCTTCCACCTGGTTGAACGACGAATGGCCGCCGGAGCCGGCGATCAGGCCGGTGCGCTCGTTGCTGACGTCCGCCTCGTCCAGGCCGGCGTCGGCGATCGCCTGCTGCATGGCGATGTAGGCGTAGGCCGCCGCGTCGCCCATGAAGCGCCGCGGCTTGCGGTCAATATGGTCTTCCAGGTTGATATCCGGCGTCCCTGCGATCTGGCTGCGCATGCCCATTTCCTTATAGGCTTCCTTGAAGCGGATGCCCGGGAGGCTGTCCCGCAGCGCCTGGGAAACCTTGTCCGCCTCGTTGCCGAGGCAGGACACGATTCCCAGGCCGGTAATCACGACGCGACGCATATGGTGCTCCATCAAGGTGATATTGTCGTACTAGCGGGCACTAAAACCCTTCCGTCGAGGTAAACAGGCCGACCCGCAGGTCTTTGGCCTCATAAATGTCCTCGCCGTCCACCGAAACCACGGCGTCGGCGATGCCGAGAGTGAGTTTGCGGGCGATCACTCGTTTTACGTTGATTCGATAGGTGACTTTCTTGGCGGTGGGCAGGATCTGCCCGGAAAACTTCACCTGGCCCACGCCCAGGGCACGGCCACGGCCGGGGTTGCCCAGCCAGCCGAGGAAGAAGCCCAGCAGCTGCCAGGTGGCATCCAGGCCCAGACAGCCCGGCATCACCGGGTCGGTCTCGAAGTGACAGTCGAAGAACCACAGGTCCGGGTGGATATCCAGCTCCGCGATGATCTCCCCTTTGCCGTACCCGCCGCCATGGTCGGCGATGTGGCTGATGCGGTCGAGCATCAGCATGCCGGGCAGGGGCAGGCGAGCGTTGCCGGGGCCGAACAACTGACCGTGGGCACAGGCCAGCAGGTCGTCGTAGGAATAGGCGGATTTTTGATCCGGATTCGCGCTGTTCACATTATTTGTGCTCAAACTGGTTACTCCACACAGGCCGGGCTGGTGCCGAACATCCATTGTTTTCACTCAGTATGGAACGGAACGAGCCCGATTCGTTCCAACCCGCCGGTGATAGTGTATGGATGCCAGATGACCTTTTGACTGCAAAATGGCGACGCTTTAAACACAGTGTCGACCCTGATGATAGCCACATAGTAGCAGAGCGGTGTCGTCGGGCACGACCGCTAAGCGTCTCAAAATATGTCCATGACCGCGGGCCGCCAGGGGCGGCGTGCCGGCGGGCTTGCAAAGCGGGCCGCATCTGCCGATGATGCGCGCGCACACTCAGCCGGAGGAATAAGGTGGCGGCGGAACTCGGACATCTCTCCCTGTGGGTGGCCATAGCGGCGGCCCTGGTGTTGGCGGTATTCCCACTGATCGGCGTCTATCGCCGGGTGGAATCCTGGCAGCGCTACGCCCGGCCGTTGGCCTGGCTGCAGTGGCTGGCGCTCACGGTGGCGATGCTCTGCCTGGGCTACAGCTTCTATATCAATGATTTCACGGTCACCTATGTGGCCAACCACAGCAACTCGCAATTGCCGCTGGGTTACCGGCTGTCCGCCATCTGGGGCGGTCACGAGGGCTCCCTGTTGCTGTGGGGCTGGATGCTGGGCGGCTGGACCGCCCTGGTCGGTCTGTTCAGCCGCAAGGTGCCGCTGCCCATGGTGGTGCGGGTACTGTCGGTGATGGGCATGATCGCGGTGGGCTTCCACGCCTTCATGCTGTTCACCTCCAACCCGTTCGACCGCTCGCTGCCCTGGTTCCCGATCGACGGCGCCGACCTTAACCCGCTGCTGCAGGATCCCGGTCTGATCATCCATCCGCCCATGCTGTATATGGGGTACGTGGGTTTCTCGGTGGCCTTCGCGTTCGCCGTGGCCGGTCTTCTGGCCGGCAACCTGGACCCGGCCTGGGCGCGCTGGGCGCGCCCCTGGACCACCGTCGCCTGGAGCTTTCTCACCGTCGGCATCGCCCTGGGCTCCTGGTGGGCCTACTACGAACTGGGCTGGGGCGGCTGGTGGTTCTGGGACCCGGTGGAAAACGCCTCCCTGCTGCCCTGGCTGGCCGGCACCGCGCTGATCCATTCCCTGGCGGTGAGCGAGAAGCGGAATCTGTTCCGCGCCTGGACCGTACTGCTGGCCATCGTCACCTTTTCCATGAGCCTGCTGGGCACCTTCCTGGTGCGCTCCGGCGTGCTCACCTCGGTGCACGCCTTCGCCAACGACCCCAGCCGGGGCGCCTTTATTCTCGGCTTCCTGGTGGTGGTGGCCGGCGGCGCGCTCACCCTGTTCGCGTTGCGCGCCGGGCGCCTCAAAGGCAAGGGCGGCTTCAAGCCGGTCTCCCGGGAGGCCTTTCTGCTGGGCAACAACCTGTTGCTGCTCACCGCCACCTTCGCGGTGTTGATGGGCACCCTGTACCCGCTGCTGGGCGAGGCGCTGGATATCAAGATCTCGATCCGCGCCGCCTACTTCAACAGCTTCTTCGTGCCGCTCACCCTGTTGCTGATGGCGATTCTGGTGCCCGGCATGCTCAGCAACTGGAAACGCCAGGACGGTTCGCCGTTGCTGCGGCGCATGCTGATGCTGGCGCCGGCGGCGCTGATCGGCGGTTTCCTGGGCGCGCGGCTGCCCGGCGACACGCCCTGGGTGGGCACGCTGGCGATCATCCTGGCGCTGTTCCTGGTGTTCGCCCATATCGACGATCTGGTGCGCCGCTCGCTGGCCTATGACCGTGGCTTCCTCGGCGGGCTCGGCAAACTCGGCCGTGGCTATTACGGCATGGTGCTGGCCCATTGCGGCGTGGCGGTGCTGGTGGCCGGTGTCACCGTGGTCAGCTTCCATGAAGTGGAGCGCGACGTGCGCATGGCGCCGGGCGACGTGGCCGAAGTGGGCGCTTACCGCTTCGAGTTCGATACCCTCAGCGAATACGCCGGCCCCAACTTCGACGCCCGCCGCGGCCACTTCCTGGTCAGCCGCGACGGTGATGCGGTGGCGGAAATGAATCCCGAGAAACGCACCTACCGGGCCAGCGGCCAGGTAATGACCGAAGCGGCCATCGACGCCGGCCTGATGCGCGATCTCTACGTGGCCCTGGGCGAGCCCCTGGGCGGCGACGCCTGGGCGGTGCGCATCTATCACAAGCCGATGATCCGCTGGATCTGGCTGGGCGCGTTGATAATGGCCCTGGGCGGCGCCCTGGCGCTGACCGATGCCCGCTACCGGAAAAAGATGACGCGTAGCAAGGCCGACGCCAACGGCGAGGTGGTCTATGAGTAAAGGCACCAACCCCTGGGTGTTTCTGCCGCTGGTGGCGTTCGTCGCCCTGGCGGTGCTGTTGGCCAGTGGCCTGGGCCGCAACCCGGAAGAGTTGCCCTCGGCGCTGGCCGGCAAGCCGGTGCCGGAGTTTTCCCGGCCGTCGTTGTTGAACGACCGCACCCTCACCGAGGCGCTGCTCACCGGGCGCTGGCAGTTGCTGAACGTATGGGGCACCTGGTGCCCGACCTGCTACATCGAGCACCCTTATTTGCTGGAGCTGGCACGCAGCGGCATCCCCATTGTCGGGCTCGACTATAAAGACGAGGACGCCAAGGCCCGCGATTATCTGGCCGAGTACGGCAACCCGTTCCGCGAAGTGATCGTCGACGCCGACGGCCAGCTGGGCCTGGACCTGGGCGTCTACGGCGCGCCGGAAACCTTTCTGATCAACCCGCGCGGCGAGATTGTGCTGCGCCACGTGGGCGAACTGAACCAGCGTGTCTGGGACGAAAAATTTGCGCCGGTGCTGCAGCAGGCCGGCGAGGCCCCGGGGGTGGCGCCGTGATCCGTCTCGCCCTGTTGTTGCTCGCTCTGACCGCCGCGCCGTCCTGGGCCGCCATCGACATTTACCAATTCGACAGCGACGCCCAGCAGGACCGCTTTCACCGCCTCACCGAGGAACTGCGCTGCCCCAAGTGCCAGAACCAGAGCATCGCCGATTCCGACGCGGAGATTTCCCAGGACATGCGCGAGCGGGTGGCGCGGATGATCCGCGAAGGGCACAGCGATGAAGAGATCGTCACCTTCTTCGTCGACCGCTATGGGGATTTCGTCAGCTACCGGCCGCCGTTCAACCCGCGCACCGCGATTCTGTGGGTCGGGCCGCTGACGCTATTGCTGCTGGGTGGCGTGGGTATCGTACTGCTGGTGCGCCGCGCCAGCCGGGAAGCGGAGGAAGACGATCAATGAGCCCGTTCATTGTGCTGATGCTGGTGTTGCTGGCGGCGCTGCTGGTGTGCTTTCTATTGTGGCGCCGGGAAAGCCGCGCCGCCGGCGCGCCGGTGTCGATCACCGCGCTGGCGATACCGCTGCTGGTGGTGGCGCTGGCCGGTCTCGGCTACCTGACCCTGGGGCTGGAGCGCGACACCCTGGACTGGCTCGCCGACCAGCGCCGTTACGACCCGGTGGCGGAGCGGGTGATCGCCGGCGAAGCCCCCGGTGAGCAGGACCAGGACATCTCCGCCGCCGCCCTCACCCGGGTGCTTCAGGCGCGGCTGTTGCGCGAGCCGAGCCTCACCGGCTGGTACACCCTGGGGCTGCTCTACGATCAGTTGGGCGCGCCGGCCCAGGCCCAGGAAGCGGCCCGCCGGGCGCTGGAGATTGACCCGGACGACCACGCCGCGCGCCTGTTGCTGGCACGCGGCCTGATCGCCCAGGCCGACGGGCGCCTTACCGACCAGGCCCAGGCGGAAATCGCCCGGGTGCTGGCCGACAATCCCAACCACGACGGCGCGCTGATGCTGCAAGCGATGGCCGCCAATGAAGCCCGCCGCTTTGATCTGGCGGCGCAATCCTGGCGCGCGCTGCTGGCCCGCCACGGTGACGGCGAAGCCGGTGACCTGATTCGCCGTGGCCTGGCCCAGGCGGAGCAACAGCGCCAGCGCGGCGAGCAGTTGCAACAGCTCACTGTCACCGTGCGGGCCGACGACGTGCCCGAGGGCGGCACCCTGTTCGTGTTTCTGCGCCGGGCCGGGGAGAGCGGCGGCCAGCCGCTGGCCGCGCGCCGGGTGCTGGCGGAGTCGTTCCCGATCCAGGTGACGCTGCGCCCGGGCGACTGGCTGCAGTCCTACCCCGAGCAGCTGGACCAGCTGCGCGTGGCCGCGCGCTACACGCCGGCGCCCGGCTCCAGCGTCGACCAGGCGAACCTCAACGCGGCGCCCACGGCGCTTGATCTGGACCAGCGCCCGGCGGCCAGCCTCACCATTCGCCGCTAGGCGCGCCGCCACGGGCGTCCGCGATACCAAGGTCGCCCTTGTACCCGGGGGACCCGCACGGTAAAGTTCCCCCCCTTCGGGCGAGGGGAGCTCCTGACGCCCCTTCCATTCGCGGCAAAACGGAGAATCCTATGCGTGTCATCCTGCTTGGCGCGCCCGGTGCGGGTAAGGGCACTCAGGCGCAGTTCATTAAGGAAGAATTTTCCATTCCCCAGATCTCCACCGGCGATATGCTGCGTGCCGCGGTGAAAGCGGGCACCCCCCTGGGCCTGGAAGCCAAGAAAGTGATGGATGCCGGCGGTCTGGTATCCGACGACATCATTCTCGGCCTGGTCAAAGAGCGCATCACCGAGGACGACTGCAAGAACGGCTTCCTGTTCGACGGCTTCCCGCGCACCATTCCCCAGGCCCAGGCTCTGGTGGAACAGGGCGTGAATATCGATTTCGTGGTTGAGATTGATGTGGATGACGAAGAAATCATCGAGCGCCTCAGCGGCCGCCGCGTACACCCCGCTTCCGGCCGGGTCTACCACATCAAGCACAACCCGCCCAAGGAAGCCGGCAAGGACGACGAGACCGGTGACGAGCTGGTACAGCGCGATGACGACAAGGAAGGCACCGTACGCAAGCGCCTGGAAGTCTATCAGGAGCAAACCCGCCCGCTGGTGAACTTCTACCAGGAGCTGGCCGAGAACGGCGAGCAGAACGCGCCCACCTACGTGCGCGTGGCCGGCGTCGGCGGCGTCGACGACATCCGTCAGCGCATCATGGAAAAGCTGAAAGGCTGAACTCTCCAGGGGCCCGCGGCAGCGGGCCCTCGCATCTCCCCCCTCCTATCACCCCAATAGCGTGCTCACGCCCTCTGTCTCACCTATCATTCACCCCTCATTGGTTGTGATGCGTCCCCGCGCTTATTCAGGAGAAGGCTTGCTATGTCCGTGACGAAACCGGCGGTGGTTCTGGTCAATCTGGGCACCCCCGACGCACCCACCACGGCGGCGGTGCGCCGCTATCTGAAACAGTTCCTGTCCGACCCGCGCGTGGTGGAAGCGCCGCGTCTGGTCTGGTTCTGGGTGCTGCGGCTGATCATCCTGCCGCTGCGGCCGCGCCGCGTGGCCAAACTGTACGCGTCGATCTGGCAGCAGGACTCGCCGATCCGGCTGGTGGCCGAGGACCAGGCCAAGGCGCTCGACAGCCGTTTCGACTGCACCGTGCGTTACGCGATGAGCTACGGTAGCCCGGGTTTTGAAGCGGTTCTGGATGAGCTGGCGGACCAGGGCCACGACCACCTGCTGATCCTGCCGTTGTACCCGCAGTATTCCGGCTCCACCAATGGCGCGGTGGCCGACGCGCTGGCGCGCTGGGTACGCACCCGCCGTGAAGTGCCCGGGCTGACCCTGGTCAAGGATTACTGGCGGAACCCGGCCTGGCTGGACGCGGTGGCCGACAGCATTCGCCGTTTCCGCGAACAACACGGTGACGCCGAGAAACTGCTGTTTTCGTTCCACGGCATTCCGGTTTCCTATCAGGACAAAGGCGACCGCTACGGTGAGCGGTGCCATGATTCCGCGGCGCTGATCGCCGAGCGTCTGGGTTTGCGGCCCGAGCAATGGATGGTGACATTTCAGTCCCGCTTCGGCCCCCAGGAGTGGCTCAACCCCTACACCGATAAAACCCTGGAGAAGTGGGGCAAGGAGGGCGTGCGTTCGGTGCAGGTGGTGTGCCCCGGCTTTTCCGCCGACTGCCTGGAAACGTTGGAAGAAATCGACGGTGAGAACCGCGAAGTGTTCCTGCATGCCGGCGGTGAATCGTTCGCCTATATCCCCGCGCTGAACGCGGACCCGTCGCACATCGACGCGTTGGAATCGATTGTTCGTGCCCATTTCTGAAACGCGGTGGCGACAAGCCGACACGGGGTAGCTGATCGCTGCCCCGTTTTATTTTTTCTCCCTCCGTCTCTCCCAAAAAAACCCCTTCTTTTTATTTTTTTACTGATTCCTACAAACTCCTGATCAAATAATGTACCAAGTGATTTTTTTTTATGCTACTTTCCGACTGTCGCAGAAAAATGACGTCATAGATTAGGAGATCGATCATGGCCAGAGCAGCAAAAAAAAGCAGCGCTCAGAAAAAAACCGCGGCTCGCAAGACCGCCGCACGCAAGAAAACCACCACCGCCAAAACCACCGCCAATAAGGCTCCGGCTATGCCGAAGTCGGTAACCAACGCCGAATCCAAGTCCAGACTTCAGGAAAAGGCGGTTGCCCAGGCGCAGAAGAAAGTCGATCAGGCCAGCACCAAGCTGGACCGCCAGAAGAAAAAGATCGAGACGGAAAACGACAAACTCACCAAGTTGCGCACCGATCTGGCCGCCAAGCGGGATAAGGCCAAGGGCAAGGCCACCGCCGCTGCCAAACGGGCCGTGGAAACCGCCCGCGGGCGCATGAACACCCAGCGCCTGAAACTTCAGGACCTGCGCGGCGAGAGCAAACTGATTCGCGCCGAAATCCAGGCCGCCAAGAAAGTGGTCACCCGCGAAAACAAAAAACTGCGCACCGCGCAGCGTAACCTGACCACCAAGATGCGCGAGTACGAGCGCAAGCTGGCGAAGAAAGCCAAGGTGGCTCAGAAGAAAGCGGAGCAGAAGGCCAAGCGCGCCGCCCGTAAAGCGACCGGTAAGAAAACCACCGCGCGCAAAACCACCGCCAAGCGCGCCACCGCCAAGAAAGCGGCCAAGCGCACCCCGGCGAAGAAAACCGCCACTAAGCGGCCGGCGGCCAAGAAAACCGCCACCCGCAAGACCGCGGTGAAGAAGAGCGCCGCCCGCAAGACCCCGGCGCGTAAAGCCCCTCGCAAGAAAGCGGCGGCCAGGAAGACTCCGGCCAAGAGCAGCTGACCGGACCGTCCGCCCGTCTGATACAACGCCCCCGGCTTGCCGGGGGCGTTGTCGTTTCGGGCCGTCAAACCGCCCTGGGCATGCCGCCGGGCAGGGGTGGCGCTCGGGCCAAGAAAGCTATTGATAACAATTCGCATTAGAGTTATTCTGCTCCCGAGTTTGAGGAGTGGACGTAGCCATGTACGTTTGTTTGTGTAACGGCATCACTGACGGTCAAATACGGGAAGCAGCCGCGAGCGGTTGCGACAGCCTGCGCGATCTTCGTCGGGAACTTGGGGTTGGCAGTCAGTGTGCTAAATGTGCGCGGCACGCGCGTCAGGTATTGCGTGACACCCGTAGCGCCATGCCGGCGGTCTCTTCAATCTCGGCAAACCGGGGCGAACCAGTCCAGTACTGGCCTCAGACCGCCTGAGCGCCGCCCCGCGCGAGAGCAGTCCATCAGCCTCCCAGCCAGGCGCGAGCCCAGCCAGGGAGCAGGGGCGCCGCGCTCCGTTGCGGCAATCCCTTAAAGACTGATTCTCATTAGTATAACTACTTGTATTTACTGGATTTTTTTCCAGTCATGCCTTGTCCGTGCCCCCGTCTTGCTGAACAATAGTCGCCATTACCCCGCCGGCACGGAGAACGCACATGAAAGGCGACCAGAAAGTTATCGAATTCCTCAACCGCGCACTCGGCAACGAGCTGGTAGCGATCAATCAGTATTTCCTGCACGCCAAGATGTACAAGGACTGGGGTTTCCAGGCCCTGTACGAGCACGAATACCACGAGTCCATCGATGAAATGAAACACGCCGACATGCTGGTCGAGCGTATTTTGTTTCTCGAAGGCCTGCCCAACCTGCAGGACCTGGGCAAGCTGATGATCGGCGAGAACACCCTGGAAATGCTCAACTGCGACCTCAAGCTGGAGCAGATGGCGGTACCCGACCTGCGCGACGGCATCGAATACTGCGAATCGGTCCGCGATTACGTCACCCGTGACCTGTTCCGCGAAATCCTCGCCTCCGAGGAAGAGCACATCGACTGGCTGGAAACCCAGCTCAGCCTGATCGACAAGGTGGGTCTGGAAAACTACCTGCAAAAACAAATGGAAGCCGGCGAAGAATAAATCGCTCCGCTGACCTGTTTGCGCAAGAAATCACCGCCCCCGGCTTGACTCCCCGGGGGGCATTGGGAATAATGCGCGCCTCTTGACGGCCAACGCCGCAAGGTCCCGCACCGGTAGCTCAGTTGGATAGAGCATCTGGCTACGAACCAGGAGGTCGGGGGTTCGAATCCTCCCCGGTGCGCCATATAAATGAAAAGGGCCCCGCTCGAAAGAGCGGGGCCCTTTTCATTTATATGGCTATACCCGGGAAGTATTTAGAGAACCCCCCAGGGTTCGACCAGCCGGCCAACGGCCGGCGCAGGACGTCGCCTCCGGCGACGCCCCGAAGGGGTGAGTCCGGCAAAGCCGGACGAATCAATCCTCCCCGGTGCGCCCCTCTACAACGCCGCCCCCACGCTCCCGCCCCAAAACAATGTCAACAATCCACCCCCAATTCCCCGCCAAACTCCCGAATATCAACCACCCCAGTCCTCCATTACCTTGCCTATTGTCGACAACCCCGATACATTGCGCCGAATCAGGGCGCCGGAACCCCCGCCCAAAAGGCGGCGGATCCCCAGCAAAACAGCCCCACGCTTGAACCTACCCGGGAGCGGAGCATGAATGATCTATTAGCCCAGGGCGTCCAGCTCATGGTGCTGGGCATGGGCGTGGTAATCGCCTTCCTGCTGATTCTGGTGGCGGTGATGACCGGCCTGTCGGCCCTGGTCCAGCGCTTCGCCCCCGAGTCCACCGGCGGTCAGCCCGCCGCCGCGCCGGCCCCGGCCGGGGCCTCCCCGGCACCACAGCTCTCCAGACAACGAAAGGCGGCCATCCAGGCCGCCATCCGGCAACACCGCGCCCAACGCTGATCGGAACGCTCCCATGACGACAAAAACGCCCCTCGGCATCACCGACGTGGTGCTGCGCGACGCCCACCAGTCCCTGCTCGCCACCCGCCTGCGCCTGGACGACATGCTGCCGATCGCGGAGAAACTCGACCGCATCGGTTTCTGGTCGCTGGAATCCTGGGGCGGCGCCACCTTCGACGCCTGCATCCGCTACCTGGGTGAAGACCCCTGGGAGCGCATCCGCGAGCTCAAGAAAGCGATGCCCAACACGCCCCAGCAAATGCTGCTGCGCGGGCAGAACCTGCTCGGCTATCGCCATTACGCCGACGACGTGGTTGACGCCTTCGTGGAACGGGCCGCGGAAAGCGGCGTGGACGTGTTCCGGGTGTTCGACGCCATGAACGACATGCGCAACATCGAGCGCGCGGTGGCGGCGGTGGTCAAACAGGGCAAGCATGCCCAGGGCACCATCGCCTACACGGTGAGCCCGGTGCACACCCTCGACGTCTGGGTGGAGCAGGGTAAACGCATCGAAGACATGGGCGCCGATTCCGTGGCGATCAAGGACATGGCCGGCCTGCTCACGCCTTACACCGCGTTCGAGCTGGTCAGCCGCCTCAAGCAGGCGCTGGATATCCCGGTGCACATGCAGTGCCACGCCACCACCGGCCTGTCCACCGCCACCGCCCTGAAGGCGGCGGAGGCCGGCATCGACAACGTCGACACCGCGATCTCGTCCATGTCGATGACCTACGGCCACAGCCCCACCGAAACCGTGGTGGCGATGCTGGAAGGCACCGACCGGGACACCGGCCTGGATATTCGCGCCCTGGAGGAAATCGCCGCCTACTTCCGCGAGGTGCGGCTCAAGTACCGGCGCTTCGAAGGCAGCCTGCGCGGCGTGGATTCGCGCATCCTGGTGGCGCAGGTGCCCGGCGGCATGCTCACCAACATGGAAAGCCAGCTGCGCGAACAGAACGCCCTGGACCGCTTCGACGCGGTACTCGAGGAGATTCCCCGGGTGCGCAAGGACCTGGGTTATATCCCCCTGGTCACGCCCACCTCGCAGATCGTCGGTACCCAGGCGGTGATGAACGTGATGGCCGGCGAACGCTACAAAGCGCTCAGCAAGGAAACCCGCGGCATTCTGCGCGGCGAGTACGGCGAGGCGCCGGCGCCCTTCGACGAGGCCCTGCGCGAGCGGGCCCTGGAAGGCGACCAGCCACTCACCTGCCGCCCGGCGGACCGGCTCGACAACGAGCTGGACGCCCTGGGCCGGGAGCTGGAACAGCACGCCGGTGAGGAAGGTATTGAGCTGGCCGCCGGCGAGCGCCGCCTGGACGACGTGCTCACCTACGCGCTGTTCCCGCAGATCGGGCTGAAATTTCTCGCCAACCGGGGCAACCCGGACGCCTTCGAACCGGTGCCCACCGCCGAGGACGACGGCCAGGAAGAGGGCGTCTACACGGTCACCGTGGAAGGGCAGCGCTACACCGTCACGGTCAGCGACGGCGGCGACATCGACGGCATCAAACCCCTGGACGGCGCGGGCGCCCCGACGGCATCCAGCGATCAACCGGCGGCTCCCGCCGGCGACGGCGAGCCGGTGCCCGCGCCACTGGCCGGCAACATCTTCGAAGTGCTGGTCAAACCCGGCCAGCGGGTGGAAGAGGGCGAACGCATCCTGGTGCTGGAAGCGATGAAAATGGAAACCGACGTCGCCGCGCCCCGCGCCGGCACCGTGGCCGAGGTGCGGGTCAAACCCGGTGACGCCGTGGCGGTGGGTGATGTGCTACTGACGATAGGGGGTTAAGCATGGAACAGCTCAATACCCTCTGGCTCAGCACCGGGCTGTACCAGCTCAGCCTCGGCCAGTTCGTGATGATCGTGGTGGGCCTGGTGCTGCTGTTCCTGGCGATCCGCAAGAACTTCGAGCCTCTGCTGCTGATTCCCATCGGCTTCGGCGGCATTCTCGCCAATATTCCGGTGGCCGGTCTGGCGGAACCCGGCGGCCTGCTGTACCTGATCTATGAAGCGGGCCTGACCACCGGGGTGTTCCCGCTGCTGATTTTCATGGGCGTCGGCGCGATGACCGACTTCGGCCCGCTGCTGGCCAACCCGCGCACCCTGTTGCTGGGCGCCGCCGCTCAATTCGGCATCTTCGCCGCTCTGCTGGGCGCCCTGGCGCTGAATTACCTGGGGCTGGATTTCTCCCTCGCCGACGCCGCCAGCATTGGCATTATCGGCGGCGCCGACGGCCCCACCAGCATCTACGTCACCAGCCGGCTGTCGCCGGAACTGCTCGGCGCCGTGGCGGTGGCGGCGTACTCCTACATGGCTTTGGTGCCGCTGATCCAGCCGCCGGTGATCCGGCTGCTGACCACCGAAAAGCAGCGCCGGATCAAAATGGAACAGTTGCGTCCGGTGGGCCGGTTGGAAAAAATCCTGTTCCCGATTCTGCTGCTGGTGCTGGTGGCCCTGCTGTTGCCCGACGCGGCACCGCTGCTGGGCATGTTCTGCTTCGGCAACCTGATGAAGGAATCCGGGGTGGTGAACCGTCTGGTGGACACCACCACCAATGCGCTGATCAACACCGTGACCATCCTGCTGGGGCTGGCGGTGGGCGCCAAGCTCGGCGCCGAGCAGTTTCTGGTGCCCGAGACTCTGGGTATTCTGGTGCTGGGTCTGGCGGCGTTCGTGATCGGCACTGGCTCCGGCGTGCTGATGGCGCACATCATGAACCGCTTCAGCAAGATACTGATCAATCCGATCATCGGCGCCGCCGGTGTGTCGGCGGTGCCGATGGCCGCCAGGGTGGCGAATCGGGTGGGCCTGGAAGCCAACCCGCAAAATCATTTGCTGATGCACGCCATGGGGCCTAATGTGGCCGGCGTCATTGGCTCCGCCGTCGCCGCCGGGGTCTTGCTTAATCTGGCTGGATAAAATCGGATATGAACGCCCACTGGCTTGAACGTCTCAATGCGCTGTTGTTCCGTTTGCGCCACGTCTGGGCGGTGGGCAGCTTCAGCCTGGGGCTGGCCAGCTATTTTCTGGTCGAGCGCCAGCCCTGGCTGGCGGCGGTGCTCACCGCCGTGCTGGTGGCCACCTGGCTGGTGCTGATCACCGAGAACATCTGGCTGCGCCGTTTCCGGGGCACGCCCATGGAGCAGGTCGCCCAGGGCGCCCTGAAGCTGATGCTGCAGGGCGTGCACCAGGAAGCCTTCTTCTTCAGCCTGCCGTTCGTGGTGCTGCAATGGTCCGGCGGCGCTGAATATTTCCTGTTCACCGGGCTGGTGGTCGCCGGCGCGCTGGTGAGCATCGTTGATCCGCTGTACTTCCGCCTCGCCGGCCACCGCGCCTGGTACTTCGGCTTCCACGCCTGGGCGCTGTTCGTGGCGCTGCTGGTGCTGTTGCCGCTGATCTTCAAATGGCCCACCAACCAGGCGCTCGACGGCGCCGCCCTGTTGACCGCCCTGTTCGCGCTGCCCAGCTTCTGGCGGGTGGGCGGCCCGCGCCGCGCCTGGCGTTGGGCCATCCTGGTGGGGGTGTCCGCCTCGATTGTGTCGGTGCCCTGGTGGGGCGCACGGCTGGTGCCGCCGCTGAGCCTGTCCCTGGAGCACCGGGCGGTGTCGGTGAACTTCAACCGCGAGCGCCGCCAGCCGCTGGTCACCGGTGAAACCTTCCGCCTCGAAGAACTGGACGACGGCCTGTACGCTTACACCGCGATCCGCGCGCCGCTGGGGCTGGGGCAGCCGGTCTACCACTACTGGTTCCACGGCCGCGAGCGGGTCGACAAAGTGCCTCTCAACGTCACCGGCGGCCGCGAAGAGGGCTACCGCACCTGGTCGCACAAACTGCATTTCCCCGACAACGCCACCGGCCGCTGGCGGGTGGAAGTCCGCACCGCCAAGGAACAGATCATCGGCGTGCTGCGTTTCAACGTGACTGACCGCTGAGCCCACCCATGTGGCAGACCCTGCAAACGGCGCTGACGCCGTACATCCTGTCCCCGCTCACGGTGCTGCTGTGCCTGCTGGCCGCCGGCGGCTGGGTGCTGGGCGCCCGCCGGCTGGCCCGGCAGGGGCGCGCGCCCTCGGTGTGGCGCACGCTGTCGTTCTTCACCGGCCTGCTGCTGTGCTACGCGGTGATCCACACCCAGTTCGATTACTACGCCCGCTACATGTTCTTCATGCACCGCATTCAGCACCTGGTGCTGCATCATCTGGGCGCCTTCCTGATCGCCCTGGCCAACCCGCTGCCGGTGCTGGCGGCGGTGGCCGGCGGCCGCCGCTTCCCAAGGCTGGCGCGGGCGTTCGCGCCGCTACGGCGGGTGCTGTTCGACCCGGTGGTGGCCACGGTGCTGTTCGTCGGGCTGATCTTCTTCTGGCTGTGGCCTTCGGTGCATTTCGACGCCATGCTCAGCCTGCGGCTCTACGAACTGATGAACTGGTCGATGCTGATCGACGGCGTGATCTTCTGGCTGGTGATCCTCGACCCCCGGGATCCGCGCCAGGCGCGCACCTCACGCTTCGGCGTCCGCTTCGTGATGCTGGTGGCGGCGCTGTTCCCGCAAATACTGCTGGGCGCCTACATCACCTTCTCCGAGCCCGGCCTCTATGACGTCTACGCCATCTGCGGCCGCGCCTGGCCGCTCAGCCCGGCCACCGACCAGGCCCTGGGCGGCGTGCTCACCTGGATACCGCCGGCGATGATGACCATCCTCGGCGCCCTGGTGGTGTTGAGGTACTACTTGAATTACGAACAGCGAGGAGATTGATATGCGCATCACCGGGTTGCTGATCACCCTGTTCGCGGTGCTGCTGGTGGGCTGCGGCGAGTCCCGCGTGGACTTCCACGGCAAGGACATCACCGGCGTCATGGACGATCTGAGCTTCACCCTCACCGACGAAAACGGCGACACCGTCAACGCGTCGATCGTCGATAACAAAGCGGTGGTGCTGTTCTTCGGCTACACCCATTGTCCCGACTACTGCCCGATGACGTTGACGCTGCTGGCGCAGGCCATGAACACACTGTCCGAGCAGGAGCGGGAACAGCTGCGGGTGTTGTTCGTCAGTGTCGATCCGGAGCGGGACACGCCGTCGTTGCTTAAGGAGTACACCGCCTATTTCGGCCCCGAGGTGATCGGCCTCACCGGCACCAAGGACCAGCTCGACGACGTCACCAAGCGCTACCGCACCGCCTATGGCTACGGCGACAAGGACGAGCAGGGCAACTACGAGGTGTCCCACGGGCTGGCCATGTACGGCTTCGATAAGAGCGGCAAAGTCCGCCTGCTAATGCGCAACGATCAGCCGGTGGAGCAAGTCGCCGAAGACCTGAAGACCCTCACCGATTTGTAACCGCGGCCCTTGTGGGAGCGGCTTGTGGGAGCGGCTTGTGGGAGCGGGCCCCGCCCGCGAAAGGGTGGCTTTCAGCCACCCGGCAGGATACCAGAGGCTTTTCCTCCAGAGAGCTCGCACCGGGATCGGGTGGGCCCGTCCAGGACACGCCACGAGTACATCCCTGTAGGCTCGGCCGGGCGGCGGACCGCTTTGGCCATCCCTGGCCAAACACGGTCCTGGACGGGCCCACCCGATCCCGGCGCTCCTTGGAAGATTCGCCGCCGCAAACCCCACTTCGTAGAAAGGTCCTAGCGGTGTTCTGACCCGTGGCGGTTCCGCTGCAAAGTGAGCGGGGTAATGGTGGTGCCTGGAGGGAGCTGTTTGGCCAGGGAGGGCCAAACTAACAGCGGCCAGGGGTGAGGCAAGCGTGTTGCGAAGCACTGCTTCGCGCGCCGCCGAACGCCGCCCATCTGTGATGGGTGGCCGGGCCCGCTTGCGGGGCTTGAGCGGTCCCGGAAGGCACCACCATTGCACCGCGTCTCCGATACGGAGCACCGAGCACCTGAAGAACCAGGTCTCTGGGATCCTGCCGGGTGGCTGTAAGCCACCCTTTCGCGGGCTGGGCCCGCTCCCACAAGGCCCGCTTCCACGGCAGGGTGGTCGTCCGTGGTCAGGCGGTTTTTCGGAGCGCCTTGGCGGCTTCCACCATGTTGGCCAGGGCGCCTTCGGTTTCCTCCCACTTGCGGGTCTTGAGGCCGCAATCCGGGTTCACCCAGAGGCGCTCCTTGGGCAGCCGCTGGGCGGCTTTTTCCATCAGCGCCACCATCCAGTCCACCTTCGGCTCATTGGGCGAGTGGATGTCGTACACCCCCGGGCCGATGTCGTTGGGGTACTGGAAGTTCTCGAACGCTTCCAGCAGCTCCATGTTGGAGCGCGACGTTTCGATGGTGATCACGTCCGCGTCCATGGCGGCGATCGCTTCGATAATGTCGTTGAACTCGGAGTAGCACATGTGGGTGTGGATCTGGGTTTCGTCGGCCACGCCCACGGTGGCCAGGCGGAAGCAGTCCACCGCCCAGTCCAGGTACGCCTGCCAGTCGTCGCGGCGCAGCGGCAGGCCCTCGCGGAAGGCCGGCTCGTCGATCTGGATCACGCCGATGCCGGCGCTTTCCAGGTCCTGGACCTCATCGCGCAGGGCCAGGGCGATCTGCCGGCAGGTGGTGTCGCGGGGCTGGTCGTCGCGCACGAAGGACCACTGCAGAATGGTCACCGGGCCGGTGAGCATGCCTTTCACCGGCTTGTCGGTGAGCGATTGGGCGAAGCGCGTCCAGTCCACGGTCATCGCGTTAGGGCGGCTCACGTCGCCGAAGATCACCGGCGGTTTCACGCAGCGCGAGCCGTAGCTTTGCACCCAGCCGAAGCGGGTGAAGGCAAAACCTTCCAGCAGCTCGCCGAAGTACTCGACCATGTCGTTGCGCTCCGCTTCGCCGTGCACCAGCACGTCCAGGTCCACCTGCTCCTGGTAGCGCACGGCGCGGGTGATTTCCTGTTTCATCAGCTCGGTGTAACCGCTGTCGTCCAGCTTGCCGGCTTTCCAGTCACGCCGCGCGGCACGGATTTCCTTGGTCTGCGGGAAGGAACCGATGGTGGTCGTGGGGTAGGCGGGCAGTTTCAGCGCCGCCTGCTGTTTGCCGATGCGCTCCACGAACGGGCTCAGCCGGTCGCGGGACACCTGGCCGGACGCCGCCATGCGCTCGCCCACCGTCGGATTGTGGATGCGCCGTGACTGGCCGCGTGCGGCCACCGCCTGGCGTTGCGCCTGCAGGGCCGGTTGCACGCTGTCGTCACCGTCCAGGGCGCCGCCCAGCACCGCCAGTTCATCGAGCTTCTGTTTGGCGAAGCTGAGCCAGCTTTTCAGTTCGTCGTCGAGGCGGTCTTCCTGGTCCAGGTCCACCGGGCTGTGCAGCAACGAACAGGAAGGCGCCAGCCACAGGCGCTCGCCCAGCTCCGCCTTCAGCGGGGTCAGGGTGTCGAGCAGGGCGTCCAGGTCGGCGCGCCAGATATTGCGGCCATTGATCACACCCAGCGACAGCACCTTGTCGCCCAGGCGCGGCAGCACCTGGTCGAGGGAATCCGCGCCGCGCACCCGGTCCAGGTGCAGCCCGGCCACCGGCAGCTGCAGGGCGGTGAACAGGTTGTCGCGCAGGCCTTCGAAATAGGTGGCCAGCAGCAGTTTCACCGAGGCGGCCCCGGCGAGCTGGTCGTAGACGCGCAGGTAGGCGCGCTGCCAGGCGTCGGGCAGGTCCAGGCAAAGAATCGGCTCGTCGATCTGCACCCAGGTGACGCCCTGGTCGGCGAAGCGCTGCAGAATCGTCCGGTACACCGGGATCAATTTTTCCAGCAGCGTCAGCTTGGCGCTGTCGGCGGCGCCGTCGAACGACTCGCCCTTGGACAGGTACAGATAGGTGAGCGGGCCGGGGATCACCGGCTTGGCGTCCAGGTTCAGGGCCCGGGCTTCGTCCACCTGTTCGAACAGGGTCTCGCGGGCGATGCGGAAATCCTGGTCCCCTTCCAACTCCGGCACGATGTAGTGGTAGTTGGTATCGAACCACTTGGTCATTTCGCAGGCCGCCGCCGGCTCACCGCTGGGGGCGCGGCCCCGGGCCATGCGGAACAGGGTGTCCAGGGACACAGGCTGATCGTTCGCTTGCTGGAAGCGCGGCGGCACCACGCCCAGCAGGCAGGAGAACTCGAGAATCTGGTCGTACCAGGCGAAGTCGCCCACCGGCACCGCGTCCAGTCCCGCTCCCGCCTGCAGCGTCCAGTGACGTTCGCGCAGGCTGCGGCCCACGTGTTCCAGCTCGCTTTGCTGCAGGGTGCCGGCCCAATAGGCCTCAACCGCCTGTTTCAGTTCACGGCGGGCGCCGATACGGGGGAAGCCCAGGTTATGCAGGGTGGTCATGTTGAATCCTTTGTCTCGCGAAGAGGGGGAAGATCGATTGGCGGCTATTGTGGTCCACCCCCGAGTTGAGACAAAATCAAATATCTAATCATTACTATGAGTGATGCTCATGTCGTCCGTGCTTGAACTGCGCCACCTGGCCACCTTGCAGGCCATCGACGAGGCCGGCAGCCTGGTGGAGGCCGCCGAGCGGCTGCACGTCACCCAGTCGGCGCTGTCCCATCAACTCAAGGACCTGGAGCACCGGCTTGGGGTGGCGCTGATCGTGCGGCGCACCCGGCCGATCCGCTTCACCACCGCCGGCGACCGGGTACTTGCCCTGGCCCGGCAGGTGCTGCCCCAGGTGAGGCGTACCGAGACCGAACTGCGTCGGCTGGCCGCCGGCCAGAGCGGGCGGCTGCACATCGCCATTGAGTGCCATTCCTGCTTTCAGTGGTTGATGCCGGCCCTGGACCGTTTCCGCGAGGCCTGGCCGGAGGTAGAGCTGGACCTGTCCGCCGCCTTCAGCTTCACGCCCCAGGCGGCGCTGGTGCGCGGTGACCTGGACATGGTGATCACCTCGGACCCGGTGGATAACGACGCGGTGCGCTATTTGCCGTTGTTCCGTTATGAGCTGGTGCTGGCGGTGGCGCGGCAGTCCGCGCTGGCCGCCGGGCGCGCGGTGGCGCCCCAGGCCCTGGCGGAGGAAACCCTGATCACCTACCCGGTGGAGCACGAGCGGCTGGACGTGTTCACCGCCTTTCTTGACCCGGCCGGGGTGGCACCGGCGGCGCTGCGCACCGCCGAGCTGACACCGATGATGGTGCAGCTGGTGGCCGCCGGGCGTGGCGTGGCGGCGCTGCCCAACTGGGCGCTCACCGAGTACCTGGACCTGGATCTGGTGCGCGCGGTGCGCCTCGGCGACGGGGAGGGCGTCTGGCGCACCCTGTATGCGGCGGTGCGCGACGGTGACGAGCGGGTGCCGTTCATCCAGGAATTCATGGATACCGCCCGCGCTCAGTGTTTCGGCAACCTCAGCGGTATCCGTCGCGCCGGCGGCTAGCAGCCGGCTAGTGAGGGCCGTGCGGGGCCAGGATGGTCACCCAGTAGTGATAACGGGGCTTTTTTTTACGCTGATAGCGCGCGCACACACGCTGCGCCTGGTTGTTGGAATGGAAACGGCACATCAACAGGACTTGCCCGTTGTCGTCCCGCTGCCACAGGACGTACTGAGTGTTACCACTGGCCATAGGGGGTGCGGCTCAGCGCGCTGTTGTAGTAGCGGGGGTCGTCGGTGACTTCCTCGCCCAGCCAGGGCGGGCGCTCGAACGGCTGGTCCTCGCTGTCCAGTTCCACTTCGGCGACCACCAGACCCTGGTTGTCGCCGTGGAACCGGTCCACTTCCCAGATATGCTCGCCAACGGGAATTCGGTAGCGGGTTTTGTCGATCACGCCTTCCGGGCACATTTCTTCCAGCATGGCGTGCGCGTCGGCGGTGGGGATCGGGTACTCGAACTCACTGCGGCTGGCGCCGTGGGTCTTACCCTTGATGGTCAGCCAGGCGCGGTCGCCTTGCACGCGCAGCCGCACGGTGGCGCGGGGGTCGTGGCTCAGATACCCCTGGGTCAGACGTTCGCCTTCCTGGTCGGCCAGAAAGTCGACGCCGTTGGTGCGGAATTTTCTCTCGATTTCCACGGCCATGGTCGGACTCCTCCCGTTTACGCGTCCGGCACCAGATCCCGATTGCGTTGTAACTCGTCCACCGGGAAGCCTTTCTCCTCGGCAAGCCCGACCAGCGCCTGGTACTGGTCCTCCGGCAGCCGCGGCTGGCGGGCCAGAATCCAGAGATACTCGCGGCCCGGTTCGCCGATCACCACGGTCTGGTAATCCTTGTCCAGGGCGATCACCCAGTAATTCCCTTCAGCGACCTTGGGCAGCAGCCGGGAAAACCAGTTGTCGAAGCGGACTTTCAACTTGGCGTTGTTGGAGCCGGGCACCACCCGGGCTTCGCCTTCCGCCACGCTCGGCTCGTCGTCCTCGCGCTGGCAGCGGTTGACCACTTTCACGGAACCGTCGTCGTTGAGGCTGTAGGTGGCGGTGGAGTTGTAGCAGCCGCGCTGGAACCATTGCGGCAGGCGGGCGATTTCATGCCAGGTGCCGGCGTAACGCTGCAGGTCCACCCGGTCCACCGTGGCCAGCGGCCGGTCGCCGCCGCCGCCGCAGGCAGCCAGGAACAAGGGCAGGGCAAGGACCAGCAGGCAGTTGAGAGTCTTATGGAGAGCCTTTTGGAGAGTCATAGTCGGAATCCTTTCGACACTAATCCCCTAGTTTAGCCGAAAACACCCCTGGTTGGCGCCACCGTTCGACCGAGGCGGGCTCACGCTCGTCGGGGTGCCCAGGCATGCTATACTCCGCGGCCGATTCAGGGGGCGGAAGCGACCATGGACGCACCACGTTTGACAGTGCGGCAGCTCGGCTGCGAGCGGGATCACCGGATGCTGTTTGAGTATCTGGATTTTTCCGCGCGCAACGGCGAGATCTGGCAGGTGACCGGCGCCAATGGCGCCGGCAAGACCACGCTGTTGCGCATCCTGGTGGGCCTGCACGGTTTCTACCAGGGCCGGGTCGAATGGTCGGCGCCGTTGTCCCCGTCGCTGCTCTACCTGGGGCACCAGCCCGGCGTGCGTGAGGAACTCACCGCCCGCGAAAACCTCGAATACAGCCGTGCCCTGAGCGGCCAGACCGGCGACCCGGACGCCGCGCTGGCGGCGCTCGACCTGTACGGTTTCGAGGATGTGCCGGCGGGCCGCTTGTCCGCCGGCCAGCAGCGCCGCATCGCGCTGGCCCGGCTGTGGCTGGACGGCAAGGACGTGTGGATTCTCGACGAGCCGTTCACCGCCATCGATCAGCACGGCGTTGCCGCGCTGGACCAGCGGCTGCGCCAGGCGGCGGAGCAGGGCGTCCTGGTGATCTATACCTCGCATCACCGGGTCGGCGATGGCGTGCAGCGCCTGCACCTGGGCGAGGATATCGAGGTGGCCCGATGAGCGCGCCGTCCCTGGGCACCGTCTGGCGCGCCTCGCTGCGCCGCGAGCTGACGCTGATCTGGCGTTCGCCGGCGGACATCGTGCAGCCTTTGTTTTTTTTCGTGGTGGTGGTGAGCCTGTTTCCGCTGGCGCTGTCACCGAAGCCGGCGCTGCTGGCCCTGGTGGCCCCCGGCGCGGTCTGGGTGGCGGCGTTGCTGGCGGTGATGTTGTCCCTGGACGGCCTGTTCCGCCGTGACCAGGAGAGCGGCGCGCTGGATCTGCTGCTCACCGCGCCGGTGGTCAGCGTGGTGCCGGTGGCCGCCAAGCTGCTCGCCCACTGGCTGTTGACCGGGCTGCCGCTGGCGCTGATCGCGCCGCTGCTGGGCTACATGCTGCAGCTGCCGGTGGCGGTGCTGGATACGCTGATGGTGAGCGTGCTGCTGGGCACGCCCACGCTCACCGTGGTGGGCGCCATCGGCGCGGCGCTCACGGTCGGCCTTAACCGCGGTGGTATTCTTTTGGCGGTGTTGGTGTTGCCCCTTTACGTGCCGGTGCTGGTGTTCGGCGCGGGCGTGGTGCGCACCGCGCTGGACGGCCTGCCCACCGGTGGTTTGCTGGCGGTGCTGGGCGCGATTCTGGCGCTGGCGGTGAGTCTCGGCCCGGTGGCCGTGGCGCTCGGCCTGCGCATCAGTGCCGGCGATTAATCGCCGCGGCTCTATTCAGGTGTTGTATGTGGAAAACGATTAAACGCTGGTACCACCAACTGGGTTCGCCCCGGTACTTCTACCGTTTCTGCGAGGCGGTGTTGCCGTGGCTGGTACCGGTGTCGTTGGCGCTGCTGGCGGTGGGTCTGGTGTGGGGGCTGGTGTACGCCCCGGTGGAGCGCTATCAAGGCGACAGCTATCGCATTATCTATATTCACGTGCCGGCTTCCAGCGGCGCCCTGATGGGCTACATCGCCATGGGCGTGGCCGGGCTGGTGGCGCTGGTGTGGCGCATGAAAATGGCCGAGGTGATGCTCAAGGCGTTGGCGCCGTTCGGCGCCGTGCTGGCGGCGGTGTCCTTGCTCACCGGGGCGCTCTGGGGCAAGCCCACCTGGGGCACCTACTGGCAGTGGGACGCGCGCATGACGTCGATGCTGATCCTGCTGTTCCTGTACCTGGGCATCATGGCGCTGCAGAACGCCATCCGTGATCCGCGCCAGGCGGCCCGCGCCGCCGCCCTGCTGGCGGTGGTGGGCGTGATCAACGTGGTGATCGTCAAGTATTCGGTGGAGTGGCTTAACACCCTGCACCAGGGCGCCACCCTCAAGGTGGTCGGGGAGTCGTCCATCGACGCCTCGATGAAATGGCCGCTGCTGATCAGCATGGCCGGGCTCTGGCTGCTGTACGCCGCCAATGTGCTGATGCGCGCCCGCACCGAGGTGCTCAGCCGTGAGCGCCGCAGCGGCTGGGTGCGCCGGCTGGTCCGTGGCGGGGAGGCGTGATCATGTTCGACCCCTATTTCGACAGTGTGGCCGCCTTTATCGCCATGGGCGAGCACGGCTTTTTCGTGTGGAGCGCCTACGGACTCAGCGCGCTGCTGATCGTCGCCAATATGCTGCTGGCGGTGCGGCGGCAGGGCCGGGTGCGGGCAGAGATCGCCCGCCAGGCGCGCCGTGATGACGTCGGGTCATCGGCTAAGGCCAGAACATCGTCCAAGAGTGTGGAGAGCAATCAATGAATCCGGTTCGCAAACAACGTCTATTCGTGGTGCTGGCGGTGCTCGCGGGCCTGGCCGTGGCGGTGGGGCTGGCGGTGTACGCCCTGCGCCAGAACATCAATCTGTTTTATACCCCGCAGCAAATCGTCAACGGCGAGGCGCCGGTGGGCGCCAAAATGCGCGTTGGCGGCCTGGTCGAGGACGGCTCGGTGCAGCGTGATCCGGAGACCCTCAATGTGGTCTTCACGGTGACCGATGGAAAAGGTAGCTTTGATATCCACTACCAGGGCATTCTTCCCGACCTGTTCCGCGAGGGCCAGGGCATCGTCGCCAACGGCACCCTGGTGAGCCGCGACCGTTTCGAGGCGGACGAGGTCCTGGCCAAACACGATGAGACCTACATGCCGCCGGAGGTACAGGATGCACTGGAAAAAGCCGGGCACCCGGGGAGCAAGCCCGGCGCCAAGGAAAAGGATGCCGGTTACCCGCGGGGCGATTACAACGAGTCGGATTAAGCGCCGAGTGAGCCCTCAATGAGCCAAGTGATCATCCTGGTCGACGACCCGGCCGACTGGGCCGCCTATTACCCCACCCGCCACCTGCTGTCGGCGCGGGACTACCTGCAGGCCGCCCAGCCGGTGTGCACCGACAAGAAAGTACAGGTGATCAACCTGTGCCGCAGCTACAAATACCTGTCGCCGGGCTACTACTGCTCGCTGCTGGCTGAAGCGCGCGGCCAGCGGGTGCTGCCGTCGGTGCGCACGGTCAACGACCTCAGCCGCAAGGCGCTCTACGGGCTGCATTTCGAGCGCTTCGAAACGGCCCTCGACAAAGCCATGAAAAAGCAGGGCGGCGACGCTACCCGCGTCACCCTGACGCTCCATTTCGGCCACACCGAACAAGAAGGGCTCGCCGACCTGGGCCGCCAGATCTTCGACCAGATGCCCTGCCCGATTCTGCGCGTTTCCTTTCGTCGCCGCGAAGAGTGGACGCTGGAATCGATCCGGCCGGTGAGCCTCAAGCAGCTCAAGGGGCCCGAAGAGGACGCCTTCGCCCGCGCCCTGGAACAGTTCAACGCGCGGGTGTGGCGCAACCCCCGCCGCCGGCGCGGCGACCGCTACGACCTGGCCATGCTGGTGGATGAAAAAGAAGCCATGCCGCCCAGCAACCGCGCCGCCCTCAAGCGCTTTATCAAGGCCGGCCGGCAGCTGGGCATCAAAGTGGATCCGATAGGCCGCGACGCCTACACCCGCCTGGGCGAGTACGACGGTCTGTTTATTCGCGAAACCACCGGCATCGACCACCACACCTACCAGTTCGCCCGCAAGGCGGAGCAGGAAGGCATGGTGGTGATCGACGATCCGGGCTCGATCCTGCGCTGCACTAACAAGATCTACCTGGCCGAGCTGATGCAGGCCAACGGCGTGCCGGTGCCGCCCACCGCCTTCGTGTTCGACGACTCCGAAGCCCAGGCGGACACCCTGATCGCCGAGCTGGGCCTGCCGATGGTGCTGAAGATTCCCGACGGCAGCTTCTCGCGGGGCATCGGCAAGGTGAAGGACAAAGCCGAGTTGCGCGCCGAACTGAGCGGCTACCTGAAGCAGTCCGCGGTGGTGCTGGCCCAGGCGTTCATGTACACCGATTACGACTGGCGCATCGGCGTGCTCAACAACCGGCCGCTGTTCGCCTGCCAGTATTTCATGAGCAAGGGGCACTGGCAGATCTACCACCACAAGGACAGCGGCAAAACCAGCTCCGGGCGCTTCGCCACCCTGCCGGTGCGCGACGTGCCCGCCAAGGTGCTGCGCATGGCGCTCAAGGCCGCGCGGTTGATGGGCAACGGCCTGTACGGCGTGGACCTGAAGCAGTCCGGCGATCAGGTGGTGGTGATTGAAGTGAACGACAACCCCAACGTGGACGCCGGCGTCGAGGACCTGTGGCTGGGCGAGGACCTGTACCGGCAGATCATGCTGGAATTCCTGCGCCGCATGGAAGCCCGCCGGCTGGGGCTGCCGCTCTAGATGTTGAGCTGGATGCGCAAGAACCTGCTGCGCCGGGAAACCCGCCGCTGGGTGGACGAGGGTCTGGTCGAGCCGTTCCAGGCGGAGCGCATCCTGAGCCGCTACGGCACCTCCCTGAACGACGCCGGCCCCTCGGCGCTGGGGCTGCTGACCGGCCTGGCCGGCCTGTTCGCCGGGCTGGCCCTGCTGCTGCTGGTGTCCGCCAACTGGGAGCAGCTGCCCCGTCTGGCCCGCTTCGCCGGCCTGGTGACGCTGACCGCCGTGCTCAACGGCTGGGGCGTGCTGCGGCTGGCCCGCGTCGGTGGCGGCGGTGGCCTGCTGTTCCTGGGCGGCTTTGCCTACGGCGCCTCGATCATGCTCACCGGGCAGATGTACCACCTCGGCGAGCATTTCCCCAACGGCCTGCTGCTCTGGGCCCTGGGGCTGGTGCCGCTAACCGTGCTCAGCACAGGCCGCCTGCTGGCGCTGCAGGGCCTGGCGGTGGCGGTGGCCTGGATGCTGCTGGAGTACCGCTTCGCCGCCCCCTGGCTGATGCCTTTGTTCCTGGCGGTGGCGTTCTGGGTGGCCCGGCGGCGCCGCGTGGCCGGGCTCGCCCTGGCGGCGCTGGCCGCCACCGCCGTGTGGCTGAACCTGATGCTGGCCTGGGTCTACGCCACCGATTTCGGCCCCCAGGCCCAGGAAGGCATGATCAGCTTTAATCTCGGCCTGCTGGTGCTGGCCGGCGCGCTCGCCGCCCGCCCGGGCTGGTGGAACGCCGGCGTCGGCAACTGGATGCCGCGCCTCACGGTGCTGGCGATCCTGCCGTTTACTTTCGTGGACGGCTGGGAGCACTACCTGGCTTACGCCTGGACCTGGCTGGACCCGGGCCTGTGGGCGGCGCTGGTGGCGCTGCTGGCGGCGGCCCTGCTGGGGCGGCCCCTGGTGGCGTTGGCGGTGGCGGTGCTGCTGATCGCGGTGCACACCGGCGGCGTGCCCGACCAGGCCCTGGTCTGGGCGGTGGCGGCCAACCTGCTGCTGTTGCTGTTGGCGATGCACTGGATGCGGCGCGGTTTGCTGGACGGGGAGGGCGGTCTCTACGTCACTGGCCTGATCGCCATTCTCACCCTGGCGCTGCTGCGCTACCTGGATTTGATCGGCGGCTATCTGGGCGCCGCCGGGCTGTTCCTGGTGATGGCCGCGCTGCTGTTCGTCGCCGGCCGCTACTGGCGGCGCCGGGAGGTGGACTCATGAGCCGCCGCTGGCTGATCGCCCTGCTGGCCGCGGTGCTGCTGCAACCGGTGGTGCTGGGCGGCCTGTTCGTGTACAGCCAGTATCCGCTGTGGGTGGGCACCGAAGTACGCCTGGCCACCGTGCCGGTGGATCCGCGCGATCTGTTCCGGGGGCAGTACGTGCGTTTGAACTACGCCCTGTCCCGCCAGCCGCTGCCCGAGATGGAACTGCCCCGGGCCGGCGATCCGGTGTTCATACTGTTGCGGCGGGACGGCGCGCTGTGGCGCTCGGGCGGCGTGCGGCTACGGGAACCGGACGCCGAAAGGCTGTTTCTGCGCGGCACCATTGACCGGGTCAGCGGCGGAGAGCTGCATATTCGTTACGGCATCGAAGCCTGGTTCGCCGCGCCGGAAGAAGCGCTGCGGCTGGAACGGGAACTGGCCGACGGCGGCGTGGCCCGGGTCCGCATCGCGCCGGACGGCCGGGCCGCGCTGGTGGCCGTGGAGGCCGGGGGGGACTCGGCGCCCTAGCCCAGCATCTTGCTGATAAAACCGCTTTCCTTCTCGATGGTGCTGGCGAACGGCGCCAGCGCGTGCATGCGCTCGGCGTGCGCCGCCAGGTTCGGGTAGCGGCCCGCGTCCACGGTCTCGCCGCCGTGGCGAAAATTCACCAGCTGACTGGCCACGGCGATGTCCGCCACGGTCAGACTGTCGCCGACCAGATACTCGCGGCCGTCCAACTCCTGCTCCAGATAGGCCAGCAGCGGCGGAATGCGACTCTCCAGCGCCTTGGCGATGGCCTCCTCGTCGCAGTCCTGACCCATCAGGCGTTTCACCACCCGGTTACGGAACACCGTGAAGGTGCAGTGCGGCGCCAGTTCGTAGTCCGCGTACTTTTCGAACCACAGGGTGCGCGCGTACTGGAACGGGTCGCTAGGGTAGAGCGCCGGTTCCGGCTGGGTCTTTTCCAGGTAGGCGCAAATCACCGCTGAATCGGCCAGACAGTGGCCGTCCACTTCCAGCGCCGGGATCCGCTGCAGCGGGCTGATATTTTCGTAGCCCTCGGGCTTGTTGTTGGGGTCCACGTGCACCGCTTCGTAGTCCAGGCCTTTCAGGGCCAGTACCACGCGGGTCTTGCGGACGAAGGGCGACATCACCGCGCCGTACAGTTTCATGGGCATGCGTTTTCTCTCCCGGTTGGTTTTCTTGGCAGGCGTTTTTCTCAGGCACCTAGGGATAAAGCAGAGCGGGGGGCGGGTCAATGACCACTTCCGGCAAATTTTTCCTTGACGACCGGGGCGCCGATTTCTATCCTACGCGCCGCTTGAGAGCACCGGGTCCCCTTCGTCTAGTGGCCCAGGACACCGCCCTTTCACGGCGGTAACAGGGGTTCGACTCCCCTAGGGGACGCCACTCTTTTAAAGTGGCACTTGGCTGATAGACACATGCAAGTTGCCAGCCTGATCAAGTCGAACCATCATTGATGGGGTTTGACCAGGAGCCGGCTGAAAGCCGGCGACGCGGAATGTCTTCGCGGCGCGAAGACAGCCCCGAAGGGGTGAGCCGCGTAGCGGCGAATACTCCCCTAGGGGACGCCACTATTTATAAGCGGGAATAGCTCAGCTGGTAGAGCACAACCTTGCCAAGGTTGGGGTCGCGAGTTCGAATCTCGTTTCCCGCTCCATTTTGTAGCAGGACCGGTTGCGAGGGTCGCGAGCTGGAACACCAGCCCGGTCGAATCTCGTTTCCCGCTCCAAATCAAAAGGGACCCCATCGGGTCCCTTTTTTTTGTGCCCCTCGTTGTGGAACCACCACTTGTGGGAGCGGGCTGTGGGAGCGGGCCTGGCCCGCGAAAGGCCGGCTTAGCCGGCCGGCAGGATCCCAGAGACCTTATCTCTCCAGAAAGCCCGCGCCGGGATCGGGTGGGCCCGTCCAGGACACGCCACGAGTACGTCCATGTAGGCTCGGCGTTTGGCCATCCCTGGCCAAACACGGTCCTGGACGGGCCCACCCGATCCCGGCGCTCCTGGGAGATTCAACGCCACAAACCCCACTTCGTAGAAAGGTCCAGGCGGTGCTATGTCCCGTGGCGGTTCCGCTGCCCAGTGAGCGGGGCAATGGTGGTGCCTGGAGGGAGCTGTTTGGCCAGGGATGGCCAAACTAACAGCGGCCATGGATGGCTTGAGCGGTCCCGGAAGGCACCACCATTGCACCGCGTCTCGGATACGGAGCACCGGACACCTGAAAAACCAGGTCTCTGGGATCCTGCGGGGCAACCTTTGCAGGGTGGCTGGCGCCACCCTTTCGCGGGCCAGGCCCGCTCCCACAGGCCGCTTCCACCAAGAGCGGGCCTCGACCTTGCGGAGCAGCCACCCCCGGCGCGGGCCGCTGGGCGCGCTTAGAATTGCATCTCGAAGCGGGCGCCGAGGCCGTGGTCGCGGCGGTCGCCGGCGAGCTGGCCGCTGTAGCTGAGGCCCAGGGTGGCGCGCTCGGAGAGCCCCAGTTCCAGGCCGGCCTTAACGACCGCCGCGTCCTCGGCGATGGGGACGCCGCTGACGGTGAAGGCCTGACCGCCGGCGAAGCTCTGGGTGACTTCCGATTCGGTGTCGCCGAAGGCGTGGCGCCAGCCCAGGGTGCCGTGCAGCCGGGCCGGCACGCCGGCGATGCCCAGGCCGGTGGCGGCGCGCAGCCCCAGGGTGCTGAAGGTGGTGTCGGTGCGGTCACCGTCGTCGTGCAGGGCCGCCGCGCCGCCGTCCTCGTCGCCGCCGTCGCTGCTCAGGCGCACTTGCGCCAGCCCGACGAAGGGCTCCAGTTCCAGGGCGTCGGTATCCAGCCGATACCCTGCCTCGCCGAAGAGCTGCACGGTATCGGCGCGGTTGTCGCCGCGCAGGGTCTGGTCGAAGTCGTCGAACGCCACGCGGCGGTCCGTTTCGATGTCGTGCCAGGTGTAGCCGAGCCCGGCGGTGAGGCGCAGTGCGTCCCAGCGGCCACCGCTGTAAAGCCCCAGATGGTAGTCGTCGCTGCTGCCGGACGCTTCGCGGTCGTCAATATCCACGGAGGTGCGGCCGGCGCCGGCCAGCAGGCCGAGCCGCCAGGTCTGGTTGAGCGGCGCGTCGGCGCCGATCAACAGGCCGCCGCTGGAATGATCCATCGACGCGGCGCCGCTGCCGTCGCGGTCGGTTTCCCCCCAGTTGCCGTAGGCCCGGCTCCACACCACGGTGCCGGCGGGGCGCGCCTGGAAGGCGGCGCGCAGGCGCTCGCCGGCGGTGTCGCGCAGGAAGCGGCTGTCCTCGATCAGGGCGCTGCGCACGGAGGCGTGGATTTCCCCGGCGAGCTGATCGAAGGCGCCGCGGATCAGGGCATTATCGTCAGGCAGGGCGAGCAGCGCGCTGTAAATGTCGTTGCCGGGCCCCAGTGTTTCGGCGCTGCCGGCCACCGCGAGCTGATTGTCGGTGACGGCCCGGTCGGTGAAGCTGGCGTAGCTGTCGCGGGCCAGTTGCAGGTAGACGTTGTTGGCGTCGTAGAACAGATCGGCGACCAGAAAGGCGTAGTCGGAGGTGACGCCGCCGAAAGTACCGTCGAGGCCGCCGTCGGCGCTGAGAATGGTATAGACCGTGGCGGGCCGGTAGTTGCCGTTGTTGCCGATGTGGGCCACCTCGGCGCCGTTGAGCCGCGCCTGGCCGGTGACCTGGACGCGGTCGCCGCTGGAACCGTCGGGGGCCACTTCCACCTGGTAGGTGGTGTCGCTGTCGAAGGTCAGGTCACCGTCCACGGTGAGCGTGCCGATCGAGTTGCCCGGCGCCAGAGTGCTGCCGGCGCCCAGGCGGGTGGTGCCGACCGTGCCGGTGCCGCCCAGGCCGGCGCCGTTGTGGACCGTTAGCGGCGACGAGGTGAGGTCGCCGTTCACGATCAGGGTGCCGGTCTCCACGTTGGTGGCGCCTTGGTAGGTGTTGGCGCCCGACAGCACCAGGGTGCCGGCGCCGATTTTGGTGAGGCCGCCGGCGCCCTGCAGGTCGGTTTGAATGCCGACGTCGTGGCCGTTGTTATCCAACCAGGCGCCGCCGGCGTCGATCCGCACCTCCCCGCTGCTGAAGCCACTCAGGAAGTCGCCTTCGTCGGCGGTGGCCCGCAGCACACCGCCGTCCAGCGTGACGGTCCCGGCGCCATCCTGTTTCTGCACAATGCCGGTTTCCAGGGTGCCCCGGGCGCCGGCGGTGCCGCTCAGGCTCAGGGTGCCCGAGCCGGACGCCGCGGCGCCCAGGACCACCGCGCCGGAGGAGGCCAGGGCGCCGTCTTCAATGGCCAGCTCGCCGCTGCCTTCGAAGCCCACCACTATGCCATCGGTGCTGTTCCAGTTTGCCGTGTCGCCGGCCACCCGGACCCGGCCGTCGGCGCCGGCCGCGCTACCGATAGTGCCGCTCTGGCTGCTCACCGTGCCGTTGTTGATGTCCACGGCGCCGCTGCCCTGGGCACCGACGATCAGCGCGCCGGCGTTCTGCCAGCGGGCATTGTCGCCGTCCACCACCACGGTGCCGTCACCGTCCGCAAAACTGCCCACGAAGGTATTGAGGTTGGTGACCGTGCCGCCGGCACCGATGTTCAGGGCGCCGGTGCCGGCGCTGCCCACCACCAGATCGCCGCTGTTTTGCCAGCGCGCCTGGTCGCCGCTTACCGTCACCACGCCATTGGAGCCGGCGAACGAGCCGATATAACCCACCGTGTTGGTGACCGTGCCGCCGGCGCCGACGGTCATCTCCCCCTGGCCGTAGTTGGCGATGGAGAGCGTGCTGGTGTTTTCCCATAGGGCGTTCTGGCCGGCCACGTTGACGGTCCCCAGCACGCCATCGCTGCTGCCGACGATACCGTAAGAGCTGGTCACGGTGCCGCCGGCGCCCACGGTCATGTCGCCGTCGTTGATGTCGCCGACGAACAGCCCGTCGGTCACGGTCCATTGCGCGCCACTGCCCGTCACGCTGACCCGGGCCGGGTTGGCGGCGGCGGGATCGCCGCCCACATAGGTGATCGAGCTGGTAACAGCGCCGGTCTCGCCGATGGTCAGAGTGCCGTCGACCTGCAAGAAGCCGGTGTCCCAGGGGTTGGGCTGCGTGCTTTGCGCCGTGTTATCGACAACTTCCTCGTCGCCGGCGTCGATAAAGGTCTGGGCCAGCGCCTGATCGGCGCTCAACAGCGCCACCAGCGCCGGACCCGAGACAATAAAACGCTTCAAGCCGGACGTTCGCGGCGCGAATACTTCCTCCATGATGGTTCCCCCCTTCATTTTTCGAATCGGAGGAATACATCATGCGAGGCGGGCGACTGGTATCCCTTAAATAGGGGAGGGGGCTTGTAGGAGCGGGCCGGGCTACGGAGTCCAAGCAGCGAGCTTGGCAGTGCCTCCCCGGGGCCGTACCATGAGGCAGTCTTAGAGAGGGACCATGGCCCGATTACACCCCCGCCTTCACGATGCGATCAGTCTGCTTCCGGCTCACCGGCCGGCCCATCTGTTGACCCGCCACTCGGTGCGCGAACTGGCCAAGAACGGCTTCGCCGACTACCGTCTGCCGCTCACCGCCGAGGGCGTGGCAATGGCCCGCGAGTGGGGCGCCCGTCTCGAGCGCCCGGTGCAGGCGTTCTATTCCAGCCCGGTGGGCCGCTGCGTGGACACCGCCACCGCCATGGCGGAAGGGGCGCTGGAGGCCGGTTTGATCGAAGCGCTGCCGGAGGTGATTACCGACCCGACCCTGGTGGAACCGGGGTGCTACGTGGAAGACATTAACCGGGTGGGCCCGACCTTTCTCAAGATGGGGGCACTGCGCTTTCTCAACCAGCACCTGAAAACACCGTTCGAAGGTATGCTGTCGCCGGCGGCGGGCCGCGCCAAGCTGGCCGGCTATCTCTACCAGCGCGAGCCGGAGCCCGGTTCACTGGCGGTCCACGTCACCCATGACACCATTCTCGCCGTGCTGGTGGCGGAACTGGAAGGCCGCGACGCCATCGACGAGGCACACTGGCCGTGGATGATGGAAGGGCTGTGGGTGTGGTTCGAGGACGCCCGCATGCACTGGGTGTGGCGCGGCCACCACGGCCACCGGGATCTGGCGCTGGCTTGAATCGTGCCGTGGCGCCCCCACCTGTGTTGTTCGTTTCTTTTCCGCAGCCGGCGAGGTGATGTTTGTCTGCCCTGACCCTTCGTAATCTCACCAAGACCTACGCCAACGGTGTCGAGGCGCTCAAGGGCATCGACCTGACCGTGGAGCGGGGGGATTTCTTCGCGCTGCTGGGCCCCAACGGCGCCGGCAAGTCCACCACCATCGGTATCGTCAGTTCGCTGGTCAACAAGACCGGCGGCGAGGTCACCATCCTCGGCCACTCCCTGGACCGGGAGCGCGAACTGGCCAAGCAGAAAATCGGTGTGGTGCCCCAGGAATTCAATTTCAGCCAGTTCGAGAAAGTGTTCGACATCGTCGTCACCCAGGCCGGCTTCTATGGCATTCCGGCGCCGCTGGCCCGGGAACGGGCGGAGAAGTACCTGCGCAAGCTGGGCCTGTGGGACAAGCGCAAGAACCAGGCGCGCTCCCTGTCCGGGGGCATGAAGCGCCGGCTGATGATCGCCCGCGCCCTGGTCCACGAGCCGGAGCTGCTGATTCTCGATGAGCCCACCGCCGGGGTGGATATCGAGCTGCGCCGCTCCATGTGGGATTTCCTGATCGGTCTGAACAACGAAGGCCGCACCATTATTCTCACCACCCACTACCTGGAAGAGGCGGAGACCCTGTGCCGCCGCATCGCCATCATCGACCACGGCCGCATCGTCGAGAACACCGACATGAAGTCGCTGTTGGAAAAATTGCAGGTGGAAACCTTCATCTTGGATCTGGCCCGGCCGGTGGAGCGCGCCCCGGAGCTGCCCGGTTTCGAGGTGCATCTGCGCGACGCCGGCACGCTGGAAGTGGCGGTGCCGAAAACGCAAAGCCTGAACCGGCTGTTCGTGGCCCTGGCGGAGCAGGATTTCGAAGTAATGAGTATGCGTAACAAAGCCAACCGGCTTGAGGAATTGTTCGTGCGCCTGGTGGAACAGAACCTGCCCGAGCAGAACCCGCAGCGGGAGAACGCCTCATGACGTTGCATCAACAATGGGTCGCGTTCCTGACCATCGTTACCAAGGAAGTGCGCCGCTTCCTGCGCATCTGGCCGCAGACGCTGCTGCCGCCGGCGATCACCATGACGCTCTATTTCGTGATCTTCGGCAACCTGGTGGGCAGCCGCATCGGCGAGATGGGCGGCTTCGATTACATGCAGTACATCGTGCCGGGCCTGATCATGATGAGCGTGATCCAGAACAGCTACGGCAACGTGGTCAGTTCGTTTTTCTCCACCAAGTTCCAGCACTCCATCGAGGAGATGCTGGTGTCGCCGATGTCGCCGTTCGTGATTCTGTCCGGCTTCGTGGTGGGTGGCATGGTGCGCGGCATCATGGTGGGCGGCATCGTCACCACCGTGAGCCTGTTCTTTACCGATCTGAACGTGCAGCACGCCTGGATCACCCTGCTGGTGGTGGCGATGACGTCGGCGCTGTTCGCACTGGGCGGCTTTATCAACGCCATCTTCGCCAATAATTTCGACGACATCAGCATCATTCCCAATTTTATTCTCACGCCGCTCACCTACCTGGGCGGGGTGTTCTATTCCATCGATCTGCTGTCCGAGTTCTGGCGCACCGTGACTCTGGTGAACCCCATCGTGTATATGGTCAACGCGTTTCGCTACGGCGTGCTGGGTGTGAGCGACGTCAACGTATACGCCTCCCTGGGTGCTATCTTCGCCTTTACGGTGGGGTTTTTCCTGCTGGCGCTGTGGTTGCTGCGGCGTGGAACCGGAATTCGCGGGTAAATCGACATGAGCTTTCTGAACGACACACCGCTGGGGCGAACCAGCGCCTTCATCGACGAGTACACGCCTTCTTTGCTGTGCCCGGTGCCCCGTTGGGACGCGCGCGAAAGCCTGGATCTCGAGAGTGGCGAAGAGGGCGCGCCGCTGCCGTTCCACGGCCAGGATATCTGGAACGCCTACGAACTTTCCTGGCTCAACGAGCGCGGCAAGCCGGTGGTGGCCATGGCCGAGCTGGTGGTGCCGTGCATCTCGCCGAACATCATCGAGTCCAAATCGCTGAAGCTGTATCTGAACTCGTTCGCCAACACCCGCTTCGCGTCCCGCGAGGCGGTGATCAAGGCGATCGCCGGCGATCTGGCCCAGGTAGCCGGGGCGCCGGTGGACGTGCGCGTCATGAGCCTGGAGGAAGCGGCCCGCGCCGCGGTCTGGGACGACCACGGCGACAGCGTCGACCATCTGGATGTGGCCTTCGACGATTTCGAGTATCAACCCGAGTTGCTGCTGACCGAACAGGGCCCGGAGCGCAACGGTGTGCTGGTCTCGCATCTGTTGCGCAGCCACTGCCCGGTGACCAACCAGCCGGACTGGGCCAGCGTGCAGGTGCGCTACACCGGCGCCGCGATCAGCCCGGCCAGCTTCCTGCGTTACGTGGTCTCGCTGCGCAACCACCAGGGCTTCCACGAGCAGATCATCGAGCAGATGTTCGTCGACCTGAAGCGACAGTGCGCGCCCCGTCACCTGTCGGTGTACGGCCGCTTCACCCGGCGCGGCGGCCTCGACATCAATCCGTTCCGTTCCGATTACGAAGACGCGCCGACCAACCGCCGCACCATTCGCCAGTAGCACGCCTCTGGTATCCTGCCGGGTGGCTGTAAGCCACCCTTTCGCGGGCGAGGCCCGCTCCCACAAGGCCCGCTCCCACAAGGTCTCCCGTCAGCCGGCGCCCAGCGGCCAACCAAAGCCGATCCACACGCCGAGAAGCACCGACCAGCTGGCCAGCAGCGCCAGGCTGTACGGCAGCATCAGCGCGACCAGCGTGCCGATGCCGGTGTCGCTCCGGTAGCGCCGGGCGAAGCCCAGCACCAGGGCGAAGTAGGGCATCAGCGGCGTGATGATGTTGGTGCTGGAATCGCCCACCCGGTAGGCGGCCTGGGTGGCTTCCGGGTCGATGCCCACCAGCATCAGCATGGGCACGAACACCGGCGCCAGGATGCCCCACTTGGCCGAGGCGCTGCCGATCATCAGGTTGATCAGCGCCACCAGCCCCACGAACAACAGCAGCAGCGCCACGGTCGGCAGATTCAGATCACCCAGCCAGGCGGCGCCCTTGATGGCCAGCACCAGCCCCAGCTGGCTGTAGCTGAACCAGGCCACGAACTGGGCGGCGAAGAACATCAGCACCAGGTAGCCGGACATGGAGCTCATGGTGGTTTCCATCGCCTCGATGATGCCGCCGGCGGAGCGGAAACGGCCGCTTACCCGCCCGTAGACGGCGCCGCACAACCCGGCCAGCAGGGCGATCAGCACCACCAGCGACGACATGAACGGCGATTGCAGCAGGCCGCCGTCCTCGCCGCGCAGCGGCGCGTCCGCCGGCGCCACCAGCAGCACCACCGCGATCACGCCCAGCGCCAGCACCGCCAGGGTCCAGCCCAGGGCGCGGCGGTCCATGTGCGGCGCCAGGTCCTGGTCGGTGTTGTCGGCGGGGCGGTCGGCCACGCGCGGCTCGGTGATGCGCACCGTGACCAGCGACACCACGGCGGTCACCAGCACCGTGGAGACCATGATGAACCAGTAGTTGCCCGCCGCCGACACCACGCGCCCGGGCTCGACGATCGCCGCCGCCTCGGTGGACAGCCCGGCAAGCACCGCGTCCACCGGGCCGAGCAGCAGGTTGGCGCTGTAGCCGCCGGACACCGCCGCGAACGCGGTCGCGATACCGGCCAGCGGCGAGCGTCCGGCCAGCTGGAACAGGAAACCGGCGAGCGGAATCAGCACCACATAGCCGGCGTCGAACGCCAGGCTCGACATCACCCCGGCGAACGCCACCGTCACCACCAGCGTGCGGTGCGAGGCGCGCCGCACCAGCGCCGCCAGGCTGGCGCCCAGCAGGCCGGAATGCTCCGCGATACCCAGCCCCAGCATCGCCACCAGCACCACGCCCAAGGGCGCGAAACCGGTGAAGTTGGTGACCATATTGCTGAACAAATACTGAAGACCGTCGCCATCGAGCAGCGAGCGCACCGCGATGCTGCGGTCTTCCAGTGGGTGGCTGGCGGTCAGGCCGGCGGCCGCCAGCAGCGCGCTCAGCGGCAGCATCAGCAGGCACAGCCAGACGAACAGCAGGGTGGGGTGCGGCAGGCGGTTGCCGGCGCGTTCCAGGCGGGCCAGCCAGCCCGAGGACGGTTCAGCCATAGCGGTTCTCCTTACAGCCGTACTTGTTGTTGTATTTTGGCCGCCGCCTTGCCCATAACGTCCAGCACCTTCTCCCGGTCCCGGTCGGCCAGGCTCGCCGAGTCAAGGTGCAGCGCGAAGCCCTCTGCCTCAAAATCCGTCGCCACTGTCTTCTGTTTCTTGAGGTCCGAGGCGGAGCGGGCCAGAGCCTTCAGTATGCGGTTTTTGTCCACGTTGTGAATGCGTTCCAGGTCCATGTGCAGGCCGAACCCGGTGGTGGCGACGCTGACGAACCGTTGCTTGCCGCCGGCGTTGCGTTTCAGCGCCTGGGCCTCGAACACCGGAATTGGCCGGCTGAAGCCCTTCGCCGTCACCTCGCCCACGCTGCGGCAGCGCACCCGGTCCTTGATCAGCTCATGGGTGCTTTCCGAGATCAGCACCTGCCCCGGTCGGCAGGCGGATTCCAGCCGGCTGGCCAGATTCACATCGGTGCCCAGGATGGTGTAGTCCATGCGGCTGTCGGTGCCGAAGTTGCCCACCGTCACATAGCCGGTGTTGATGCCGATGCGGATTTCCAGCTTCTGGGTGATGCCCTCGCGCTGCCAGCGCTGGCGCAGAAAGCGCATGTGCTGCTGCATCTCGATGGCCATGGCAGCGCACCGGTAGGCGTCTTCCTGGGCGCCTTCGCTTTTCGGGTCGCCGAAGAACACCATCACCGCGTCGCCGATGAACTTGTCGATGGTGCCGCCGTGGCGCAGGGCGATGCGGGTCATCTCGCTCAGGTAGGTGTTGAGCATGCGGGTCAGGGTATCCAGCGGCAGCTCCTCGGAGATGGCGCTGAAGCCTTTGATGTCGGAAAAAAACACCGTCAGCCGTTTGCGCCGGGTCTCCAGCTTGGCGTCGCGCTTGCCGGAAAACAGCGAGCCCCAGATCTGCGGCGGCAGATACTTGGCCAGCTTGCGCGACATCTCCACCGCCTGTTGCTGCTGTTCGCGCACGCGGATTTGCGCCTGGCGCAGGAACTGGGCCTGACGGTTGGCATAGAAGGAACTGGCGCCCACGTACAGCCCCAGCCCCACCAGGGACAGCACCGACAGGCTCAACGGCACCGTGGTGGGGGTGGGCGGCACGCCCAGCAGTAACGAGGCGAGGGCGGCGCCGCCCAGCGTCATCAGCACATTCAGCAGCCAGGGGCGCAGACCGCCGCTGCTCACCGCGTTGGCGTGCACGATGATCAGCAGCACCAAACTCGGCACCACCGCGAAGTGCAGCAGCGCGCAGGCGACGCCGATGATGGCCGCGTCCAGCTGCATCACCACCGGCGAGAAATGCTCGGGTAACAGATCCTTGCGCTGGCCCACCACCACCAGGGTCTGCACCAGTAAGGGGTAGGCCAGCAGGCCCGCCACGCCGAGCAGATAATGGGACGGATAAAGCTGCAGGGTGACCCCGGCCATAAGAATCGTCGCCGCCACCACGAAGGCCAGCAGGCGGATATAATTGCTCAGCCGGCGCGCGCGCTCCATGGGATCCAGGTAGGGCTTGCGGGGGCGGTTCTTGGATGTACTCATGCAGTGCCAATCAGGACATTTGACCGGAGCTTACCCAGTTGTGGGTTAAGAAAAAAGACTGATCGCCCGGCGGCAAGGAAAGCCGGCGCGCTTTGCCGTACAATCCACGGCGCGTCACCGTTCGCACACAGGAGTTCCGATGGACACACTGACCGCGCTCAACACCCGGGTTTCCGTGGCCCGACTCACCGAGCCCGGCCCTTCCGCCGACCAGGTCAGGCAATTGCTGGCGGCGGCGATTCGCGCCCCGGATCATGGCATGCTGCGTCCCTGGCGGTTTCTGGTGCTGGAAGGCGAAGAGCGCGAACGCCTCGGCGACATCATGGAATGGCGCCTGCTGCGCCGGCAGCCGGACGCGGACCAGTGCGCCCGCGACAACATCCGCAACAAGGCGCTGCGCGCGCCCACCATTATCGTCGCCGTGGCGGACATCACCGAAGGCCACAAGGTGCCCGCCTGGGAACAGGTGCTGGCGGTGGGCGCGGCGGTGCAGAACATCATGGTGGCCGCCCACGCCCTGGGCATCGGCGCCATGTGGCGCACCGGGGATCTGGCCAACGACGAAACCGTCAAGGAACGCCTCGGCTTCGCCGACAAGGACCAGGTGGTGGGCTTTGTCTACCTGGGCACCCCCGCCGGGGCCCTGAAGAACCTGCCGGATGAGCAGCCGGAAACCTTTCTGCGTGAGCTTCCCCGGGGGCGCGATGATTGATCTTGATGCTCTGGCCACTCGCGTGTGCGCGGCGATACCGCTCACCACTCATCTGGACTTCCGGTTCACCGCCTTCGACGGCGAACGGCTCACCCTGACCGCGCCGTTGGCGCCCAACCATAACGACAAGGGCACCTTCTTCGCCGGCAGCCAGGCGGCGTTGCTCACCCTGGCCGGCTGGGCCTGCACCACGCTGATGGCGGATTCCGCGGTGGGTGAGGGCGAGGCCAGCGTCGACGTGGTCGCGGTGGAATCCAGCCTGCAGTTCCGCGCGCCGCTGCACGGTGACATCGAGATCCGCGCCTGGGCCGACGATGGCGAGAGTGGCCGGTTTCACCAGCGCCTGAAACGGCGTGGCAAAGCGAGCCTGGGCATTTTGGCCCAGGCGACCGATGCCCAGGGCGTCGTGGTCTGCGAGTATCAGGGTCTTTACCTTGCCAGGACCAATAACAATGACACTTGAACACGATGCGGTTTTCTATCTGCTTGCCTACGGCCTCTGGGCCCTGCTGCTGCTTGCCGTGCTGGTGCTCGGCCGCGGGCTGCGCGTCATCAGCGGCCAGGCCAAGGCCGACCAGTTCCCTCCCTACGCCTACGACCCCGCCAGGCTGCTCGACCGGCTCTCGCGCGCCTACATGAACACCCTGGAAATGCTGCCGGTGCTGCTGGTGGTGGGCGGCGCCGCGCTGTGGGCCGGCACCGTGGAGCTGGCCGCCTGCGTATTGCCTTGGGTGTTCGCCGCCCGCGTGGCGCAAAGCCTGGTGCATCTGATCGGCGTGAACCACTGGCTGGTGCAGGCGCGTTTCGCCTTCCTGTTGGCGCAGATCGTGTTGCTCGGCTGGCTTGGCCTGAGTACCGCCTGCACGCTTGCCTAAGCGCCGACCCTCGGGTACCCTACGCGCCCTCTGATGATGACTCAGAGACAGCCAGTTTTGGTGAGGTGTCCGAGTGGCTGAAGGAGCACGCCTGGAAAGCGTGTATACGTTTACGCGTATCGAGGGTTCGAATCCCTCCCTCACCGCCAAATAAAAAAGGGGTCCCAAACGGGACCCCTTTTTTATTTGCGGTCAGGGTGGATCAGATTCGAACCCTCATTTCTTCCGATTAAACCCCCAGGCGCCACGGCGCCCCTCGCGCTGCACATCCATGTCGTTGCGGATCTGCGCATGGCTGATCAGGGCGAAAATAAAGGTGCCGCCGATAATGTTGCCGGCCAGGGTGGGCAGGCCGAAGCGCAGGAAGAAGTCGCCCCAGCTCACTTTGCCATCGAACACCAGGTACAGAATCTCGCTGGCGCCGACGATGATGTGCGGGAACTCACCGATCGCCACCACATAGGTCATGATCAGGATCACCCAGGCCTTGGCCTGATCCGCGGACGGCATCACCCACACCATGGTGGCGATCATCCAGCCGGCGACGATGCTCTTGGAAAACATCGAGAAGGGATCGTTCTCCATCACTTTCTCGCCGATCGCCACGAAGGCGTCGTTCACCTCCGGGGAAAACATCGGCAGATGCAGGAAGGTGAAGGCGGCGATGCCGGCGCCCAGCACGTTGCCCACCAGCACCACGCCCCACAACCGCATCAGGCTGCCCAGGTTGCGTGTGGTGGGGTGGCTCATGAACGGCAGCACGGCGGTCACGGTGTTTTCGGTGAACAGCTGCTGGCGGGCCAGAATCACGATCAGAAAGCCCAGGGTGTAGCCCATGCTTTCAATCAGAAAGCCGGCGTCGCTTTCCGGCACATGGGCGTGCAGCAGGCCGCGCGCCACCATCGAAGCGCTCATGGAAATGCCGGCGGCGATCGCCGACCACAGCAACGCCATGGCGTCGCGCTCCAGCTCCCGCTCGCCACTGATGCGCAGGCGCTCGTGGACCGCCGCCGCCTTGGAGGGCAGGGCGGCCTCGCGGCGCTTGTCGCTGTCTTCCTCTTTCTCGGCGGCGGAGCGGTCGTCTTTATCCTCGGCTTCTTCGCGTTCCCGTTTTACGGCCTCTTCCCAGGGGCTGTCGTCCTGGTCCTTATCCCTGGAATCCTGATCGTCGTGCGCCAAAGGGGCTCTCCTGGTGAGATGATGGGAAGTAAGTCCTCACACTATAACGGCAGTGGGCCTCAGCCACCCAACACCAAAGCGATCCCCAAACCGTAAAGAACCAGCACCGCCAGGCTCTCGAAGCCGATGCCGCCGGGGCCGTGCTGCTCACGGCGTACCAGGCCCATGAGTAGGAAGCCGGTCATCAGGATCGACAACGACACCCACAGCAGCAGGCCGTCATCCATCTGCTCATAGATGGCGCCGTCCCGGTAGGCGATATCCGAGGCGGCGGTGAACAGGGTGTCGAAGGCGTTGCCGCCGATAATGCCGCCCACCGCCAGGGTCAGGGCGCCGCGCCGCACCGCCGCCACCGAGGTCACCAGCTCCGGCAGTGACGTGGCGGTGGCGGTGAGCAGCAGGCCCACGGTGGTTTGCTGCAGGCCGGTGTGCCGGGCGACGCCGCTGGCGGCGGCTTCCAGCACGAAGCCGGACAGGCCGAGCAGGGCGGCCAGGCCCACGAACGCCAGCAGCAGGCGGGTCAGCGACAGGCGCAGGTTGTCCTCTTCGGGCACGTCCTCGCGGGTTTCGCGGGTACGGGCCGGCCGCCACATGGGCTCGTCGCGCACCCGCTGCACCAGATGCAGGCCGTATATATAAATCGCCAGCAGGGCGGGGGTGGCGGGATGGATGCCGAACACACTCACCGGCGGCGAAAAGGCGCCCACCAGGATAATCGCCATCAGCGTGATCAGCAGCGCGCCCTGCATCAGGTTGGCGGCGGAGGCGGCGGCGTGTTCCAGGTTGGCGCGCCGGTAGGCGATGTCGGCCACCGCCAGGAACGCGGTCTGCACCGCGATGCCGCCCAGGGCGTTGCTCAGGGCGAGATCGGCGTGGCCCTTCCAGGCGGCGGTCACCGACAGCACGCTGCCGGACAACGAGGTGGTGGCGCCGAGTAACACCGCGCCGGCCAGCGCTTCGCCGGCCCGGGTGCGGTCCGCCAGCTCGTCCACCACCGCGGTGATCTTGACGCCGGCGGTGGCGATCACCGCCACGCAGACGGCGAACGCCAGCAGGCTCAGAGTCAGGGACGCTTGCAGGGTCTCGATGGGGGACTCCTGGTCGGCTCGAAGAACAGGCAGGATACCGGCGGTGCCGGTACAACGCGACCTCTGGAAAGACCGCCGGCGAGTTACAAAAATGCTTATAAGCAACGCCGTGCAGCGTCTGGAACAGGAAAGTGAAACCCTCTAGGCTGCGCTTCATCGTGAATGGGGATAAGAGGGAAACGATGGTATCCGTGATCAATAAGAGCCGCGCCGCCGCCGCGCTGGCCGCCGCTGTTGCCTGCGCGCCGGCGCTGGCCGAGGAACGTACCGACCCGCAGGGCTGGAACGCGTCCGCCATGGGCATTTACGTGATCGAGGATTCGGACCGTTTCGACGTCGATTACGGCGCCGGCATCCGCTTCGGCCTGGGCCGTCAGATCAGTGAAAAATGGGATCTGGAGTGGAACGGCTTCGGTAATTCCCTGCAGCGCAACCGGGGCTCCGGGCAGCACTGGCAGTACGGGGTGGGCGCCGACGCGCTGCGCTATATGTACCGCGAAGGGCCGTCGCCTTACCTGCTGGTGGGCGGCGGCGGTGTCTACACCGATTCCACCGCCGGCACCGACACCAACGGCTACCTGAACGTCGGCGCCGGCCTGCACTTCCGCGACATCTGGGGCTCCATGGGCCTGCGCGCGGAGCTGCGTTACGTGGTGGATTTCTCCGACGACGGCAGCCACAACGAGCCGTTCGGTGACGTGCGTGCCCTGGTGGGCCTGACCTTCCCGTTGTTCGGCGGTGGCGACTACGGCACCACCCGGATCATCGAGCGTGAGCGGCTGGTGATCAAGCCGGTGCCGATGGGGCCGCCGGAAGTGCTGCGCGGGGTCAATTTCGAGTTTGATTCGGCGCGCCTCACGCCTAACGCCAAGACCGTGCTGCGTGGCGTGGCGGAGCGCCTGCTGGCGCACTCCGACACCGAGGTGGAGATCGCCGGGCACACCGATTCGAAAGGGGCCGATGCGTACAACCAGGCGCTGTCCGAGCGGCGCGCCGAATCGGTACGCGATTTCCTGATCGATCTGGGCGTCGACCCGGGCCGTTTGCAGGCCCGCGGCTACGGCGACACCCGTCCGGTGGACAGCAACGCCACCGCCGAGGGCCGCGAGCGTAACCGCCGCATCGAAATGCGGCGGCTCAACTAGCGCGCCGCAGCGCCCTAGAGCGAGTCGAGAAAGGCGCCCAGGTGCTGGTTCACCGCCTCGGGCGCTTCCATCTGGATCCAGTGGCCAAGATCGTCCAGCAGCACCACCTCGCGGAGATCGTCCATCATCGTTGGCATGCGCTCCAGCGCCTTGCCGGCGAACTGGATCACCGGGTCTTCCTTACCGGCGATGAACAGCGCCGGCGGGTGGATGCGTTCGCGTCCGTCCTCTTTCTGCTGCCGCCAGGACGCGTCCATGGCCCGGTACCAGTTGATCGGTCCGGTCAGGCCGCTGTGCTCGAAGCGCTCCACATAGACGTCCAGATCCGTTTCTTGCATCCAGTCCGGCTGGCCGCCCTTGGGCGGTTGCAGAATGTCGAGCAGGCCGGTGACCGGCTTCTCGGCGCGGAATTTTTCCTGCATGCCGGGGCCGGAGAGGGCGTGGTACATGCGGCGTAGAAAGTCGCGCACGTCCGCTTCCAGTTCCTGCTCCGGCACCTCCGGCTGCTGAAAATAAAGCTGATAGAAGAAGCGCTCGCCGAAGGCGGCGCGCATCTGCTCGGTGGGCGGCTTGGGGCCCAGGCCCGGGTAGGGCACCGACAGGCCCGCCACCGCCCGCACCCGGCCCGGCTCGCTGCGCGCCACCTGCCAGGCCAGGGCGCAGCCCCAGTCGTGGCCCACCACCACGGCGCGCTCGGCGCCGAACGCGTCGAGAATGCCCATCACGTCGGCCACCAGTTTGTCCTGCCGGTAGGCGTCCGCGTCCTTGGGCGCGTCGCTGAAACCGTAACCACGCAGATCCGGCGCCAGCACATGGAAGCCCTTGTCGGCCAGAAACGGCATCTGATAGCGCCAGGAATAGCCGCACTCGGGGAAGCCGTGCAGCAGGATTACCGCCGGGTGGGCCGGGTCCCCGGCGCTGCGGACATGGAAGTTGAGGCCGTTGGCCTGCACTTTTTGCTCTCGAATCTCGGTCATTGGGCGTTCCCCAGGTAGTCCATGTAGTCCTCGCGCAGGTGGCGCTTGGACACCTTGCCGGTGGCGGTATGCGGCAGCTCGTCCACGTAGATCACGTCGTCGGGCAGCTGCCATTTGGCGATGGTGGCGGCCATGTGGTCCAGCAGCGCCTGCTTGTCCCGCGCCGCCTCGGCGTGGAGTACCACGATCAGCAGCGGCCGCTCGTCCCATTTCGGGTGCGGCACGCCGATCACCGCGCATTCCTGCACGTCCGGGTGGGCGGCGGCCAGGTTTTCCAGATCAATGGAGCTGATCCACTCGCCGCCGGATTTGATCAGGTCCTTGGCGCGGTCGACGATGTACAGTACGCCGTCCGGCGTCAGCTTCGCCATGTCGCCGGTGGCGAACCAGCCGTCCTTGTCGAACGCCTTGGCGCTCGCCTCGTCGTTGTTGAAGTAGGCGCGGATCACCGTGGGGCCCTTCACCAGCAGTTCGCCCACGGCTTCACCGTCCTGGGGCACTTCGTTGCCGTCGTCGTCGACCAGCTTCATGCGTACGCCGAACAGCTGCCGGCCCTGGGTGGTTTTCAGTTCAATGCGCTCTTCCAGGGGCAGGTCCGCCTGGCCTTCGGTGAGCGTGCTCATGGTGCCGGTGGGGTTCATTTCGGTCATGCCCCAGCCCTGCATCACGTCCACCTGATAGTCCTGTTCAAAGGCGCGCACCATGCTGCGCGGCGCCGCCGAGCCGCCGATCGACACGCGCTTGAGCGCGCCGGGTTTACGCCCGTGGCGCTTGATCTCGGCGAGCAGGCCGAGCCATACGGTGGGTACGCCCCAGGCGGAGTCCACGTTCTCTTCGTCCATCAGCCGGAACAGGCTGTCGCCGTCCAAGGCCGGGCCCGGCATGATCAGCGACGCCCCGGCCAGCGGCGCCATGTAGGGCAGCCCCCAGGCGTTGACGTGGAACATCGGCACCACCGGCAGCACCCGGTCGCCCACCGGGAAGGAGCCGCTGGCGCAGACCATGGTGAACATCGCCTGCAGCAGGCAGGAGCGGTGCGAATAGAGCGCGCCCTTGGGGGCGCCGGTGGTACCGGAGGTATAGCACAGCGCGCAGGCGGTGTTTTCGTCCAGCTCCGGCCAGTCGTAGTGGTCCGGCTGATCTTCCAGCAGTGCCTCGTAGCAGAGCAGGTCCTGGCCGTCGGGCATATGCGCGCGGTCGGTCATCGCCACATAGCGGGTGTGTTCCGGGAACTGGTCGCGCAGGCCGGACACCAGCGGCGCGAAGGTGGTGTCGAAGAACAGCAGGCTGTCGTCCGCGTGGTTGACGATATAGGCCATCTGCTCCGCCGGCAGGCGCGGGTTGATGGTATGGCAGACCGCGCCGATACCGGCGATGGCGTAATAAAGTTCCAGGTGGCGGTAGCCGTTCCAGGCCAGGGTGGCGACCCGGTCGCCGGGTTTGACGCCCAGCGCTACCAGGCCGTGAGCCAGACGCGCCACCCGCTGCAGGGTCTGCGCGTAGCTTTGGCGGTGCAGGCCGCCCTCCACGGTGACCGATACGATTTCCGCCTTGCGGTGAATGCGGGCGCCGTAATCCAGTACGTCGATCAACGACAGGGGCGCATCCATCATCAGCCCTTTAAGCATCTAGAGTTCTCCCGAGCGCGATAGTTATTTTGAACGCATGTTTTGAAATAAGGCCGTGCAATTCATACCGGGCGGGACCAGGGGGGTCAAGGCGGCGTTCACGCGGCGACATTCGCGGTGTTACTTGAGGTAACAGTAACACTTGGGCAAAGCGTGATTTGTTCAGAAAAGGGAAACAAAACCGGTGAAATAACAGGGCTTTTGGGTGGCTTGAAGGCGCCCTTTGGACAAACTGTGTGAAATTGTTTCGCTACTTTAGGCGCTAATCACCGTGTACGGGGCGTATCCGGCCATGACACGCTTTTTTTTGCCGGCCCCCGGACCGGGATGCGCGCCGGGGGATTGTTCACCGGTTTTATTCCGTTCATGCTCAAAGCACTGAATTCAGGGGCTTTCAGCGGCACATAGGATAGCTTTGTTGACCTATTTCGAACCGCTGACAGGCCCGAAAGATTTAAATAAGCAGGCTGGACAGAAATATTTTTGTGCGCACATACTACCAAGTATGTGATTCACCAGAAGAGCGTCGATGGGACCGTAAAACGGCGCCGGGAATACGCATAAAAAACAGAGTAAACAAAAAAGATTGTTGCGTTCCGGGCAATGTTGCCGGGAACGACAGCGAGATGCCGGACAATCGGCAGAAAAACAACAACCGTGGAGAGCGTCATGTTGAAACCCATTTTCACCTTTCTCGCCGCCTCGCTGCTGCTGGTGGGTACCGCCAGCGCCGAGACAGTGAAACTTGCCCTGATCGACCCGCTCACCGGGCCCATGGCCGCCGCCGGCCAGCCCGCCTTCGAACACCTTAAGTACGAAGCCAAGCGCATTAACGCCAATGGCGGCCTGAACGGCCAGGATCTCGAAATCGTCGGCCTGGACAACAAAGTGAACCCGCAGGAAAGCCTGGTGCAGCTGCAGAAGGCGATCGATGACGGTATTCGCTACGTGACCCAGGGCAACGGCTCTTCCGTGGCCTCCGCGTTGATCTCCGCCATTGAGAAGCACAACCAGCGCAACCCTGGCGACGAAGTCCTGTATCTGAACTACGCCGCCGTGGACCCCGCGTTCACCAACGAGCGTTGTTCCTACTGGCACTTCCGCTTCGACGCCAACGCGGATATGAAAATGAACGCGTTGACCAATTACATCGCCAATAACAAAGACATCAAGAAGGTCTACCTGATTAACCAGGACTACAGCTTCGGTCAGGCGGTGTCCAAGGCGGCCCGGGAAATGCTGAAAGAGAAGCGTCCGGACATCGAAATCGTGGGTAACGATTTCCACCCGCTGGCGAAAGTGAAGGACTTCACACCGTACGTGTCCAAGATCCAGTCCTCCGGCGCCGACGCGGTGATCACCGGTAACTGGGGCCAGGACATCACCCTGCTGGTGAAAGCGGCCGCCGAGTTTGGTCTGGAAGCCCCGTTCTACACCTACTACGGCGCCAGCTCCGGCGTGGTCACCCAGCTGGGTGATAAAGGCGTGGACCGTATCTACCAGATCAACGAGTACTACGGTGAGTTCGAAGATCCGGAAATGGCCAAGCGTCAGACCGAGCTCTACGAGCAGGCCGAGTGGGACTTCTACTACCTGCGTCTGAGCACCATGCTGGATATGCTCAAGAAAGCCACCGATAAAGCGGAAAGCACCGATCCGGTCGACGTCGCCAAGGTGATGGAAGGCATGACGCTTGAAACCACCACCGGTGAAGTGGTCATGCGTGCCGAGGACCACCAGGTCCAGCTGCCGATGTTCATCTCCGTGATGAAGGACAACATGAAGTACGGCGCGGAAGGCACCGACTACAACTTCAAGAAGGTGGCGCGCATCGATCGTGAAGACGTAAGCCTGCCCACCACCTGCCGGATGCGTCGCCCGAAATAAACGACGCCATTCTGTAACTCCAATGACTAAGTAGTAGGAACAGCGGCGTGAGCCGCTGTTCCGGGAGCCTCGTCATGCTCGAAATTGTTATTTTTTCGACGCTGAACGGTATTTTATACGGCCTTTTGCTGTTCATGCTGTCCAGTGGTCTTACCCTCATCTTCTCGATGATGGGTGTATTGAACTTTGCCCATGCCAGCTTTTACATGCTCGGCGCCTATTTTGCTTACACCATGGGCATGGAGGTTGGCTTTTGGCCGGCCCTGTTGCTCGCCCCGATTCTGGTCGGCGGCCTCGGCGCCATGGTGGAAAAATTCGGCTTGCGCCGTGTGCACGAAAACGGCCACGTGGCCGAACTGCTGTTTACCTTCGGTCTCGCCTATGTGATCGACGAATTGGTGCAGCTGATCTGGGGCACCGTGGCGGTGGCCTATCGCGAACCGGACTACATGCGTGAGCCGCTGTTCACCCTGTTCGGTACCGACTACTCGATTTTCCGTGGCGTGGTGATTTTGATCGCCGTGTTCATGTTCATCGCCCTGTGGTTCCTGCTCAAGAAAACCCGGGTCGGCATGATGATTCGCGCCGCGCTCACCCACGGCAACATGGTCGGCCATCTGGGCCATAACGTGCCGCGCCTGTTCATGGGCGTATTCGGCTTCGGTTGTGCGTTGGCCGGCCTGGCCGGCGTGATCGGCGGCCCGCTGTTGGCCACCGAGCCGGGCATGGCGGTGACCCTGGGTCCGATTGTGTTCGTGGTGGTGGTGGTCGGCGGCATGGGCTCGCTGATCGGCGCCTTCTACGCGTCCCTGTTGATCGGTCTGATCCAGACGTTCTTCGTCGCCATCGACGCCTCCATCGCCGACATTCTTAACGCCTTCGGCATGAACGTGGATCCCTACGGTGAGGTGACCGGGATCACCCTGGCCAGTCTGGCGCCGATGACGCCGTTTATTCTGCTGGTGCTGATCCTGATATTCCGCCCCCGTGGCCTGATGGGAGAGCTTGAGCCATGAACGACATTACCGCAGTCGCACCGCGGCAGAATCGTTTCTCCTGGCGCGCTCTATCGCCCTGGTTGATCAGCGCGGCCGTGCTCCTGATTCTGCCCTTTGTTCTTGAGAGTGGCACCGCCTTCACGCTGATGAACGTGATCGCCGTGAACATCGTGTTCGCTCTGTCCTACAACATGCTGCTCGGCCAGGGGGGCATGCTGTCCTTCGGTCACGCGGTGTTCTTCGGCCTCGGCAGCTACGCGGCCATGCACGCCATGAACGCCATCGACGAGGCGTCCTACGCCGGTGAAGGTTTCTGGTCGCACATTCCGGTGGTCAGTATGCCGCTGGTGGGCATGATCGCCGGCGGCCTGGTCGCCCTGATTATCGGCTGGCCGTTCTGCCGCCGTGCCGGCACCGCCTTCGCCATGATCACCCTGGGTCTGGGCGAGATGGTGGCCGCCGCCGGTCAGATGTTCCCTTCGGTGTTCGGTGGTGAAGCCGGCATCTACGGCAACCGTATGGTCGGCCCGCAGTGGTTCGGTCTAGAGCTGGCCCAGGCCACCGACGTGTACTGGTTCATGGCGTTCTGGACCTTCCTGGCGGTGTTCGCCATGTGGGCCTTTACCCGTACCCCGCTGGGTCGTATGTCCAACGCGGTGCGCGATAACCCGGACCGTCTGCAGTTCATCGGCTACCCGCCGCGCAACATCCGCTTCATGATCTTTATCGCCTCCGGTTCCTTCGGCGGTCTCGCCGGCGGTATGGCGGCGGTCAACTACGAGATCATCACCCCGGAAGCGCTGGGTTTGATTCCCTCCGGCCTGGCGTTGCTAATGGCCGCCGTGGGCGGGCTCGGAGTGTTCTACGGACCCATCGTCGGCGCCATTGTGGTGTCACTGATGAACTCCATGCTCAGCGACTACACCGACGCCTCCATCCTCTACGTGGGCCTGGTGTTCCTGGCCATCGTGATGTTCGCCCCGCGCGGTCTGGGCGGCGGTATCGAACAGTTCCGGGTGGCGCTCCGCGAGGGCTCGCTGGGCAAGCGTTTGCCTGGCTGGCTGATCGGTGCGGCGGCGGTGGTCCTGATCAGTCTGGGTCTGGTGCTGTTCATCGAGCTGCTGTTCCAGTGGCGTCATGGTGACGACGAGTTCGCGCATTTCTTCGGCCTTGATTTCGCGGCCGGCTCGCTAATGAGCTGGATCTGGGCGCTGGTTATGTTCGCTGGCGGTGTCGCGGTAATGCGCTTTAGTAAAAAGTTTCGGGAGGACAACGCATGAGCGCCTTGTCGATTAAAGACCTGACCAAGAACTTCGGTCTCGCCGAGGTGATCTGCGGCGTCGACCTGGAAGTGGAAAAAGGCGAGATACACGCGGTGATCGGACCCAACGGCGCCGGCAAATCCACCTTTTTCAATTTGCTCTCGGGCGCCTTCGCCCCCACGGCTGGAGAGATCCGGTTGAATGGTGAGCGCATTGACGGCCTCACGCCGGAAAAGATTCAGCAGCGCGGCCTGTCCCGCTCGTTCCAGGTCAGTAACGTGTTCGTCAATCTGTCGGTGTTCGAGAACCTGCGCTGTGCCTGCTTCAAGACCGCCGGCTCCGGCTATGTGTTCTGGCGGCCGGCCAGTAAGATCAAGGCCGCCAACGAGCGCGCCGAGGAAGTGCTGGAGATGATCGGCCTGCAGGCGTTGCGCGATGTGCCGGCCGGGGCCTTGCCCTACGCCAGCCAGCGCGCGCTGGAGATCGGCATGACCATCGCGTGCGGCGCCGACGTCGTGATTCTCGACGAGCCCACCGCCGGGATGAGCAACACCGAGACCGCCCAGGCGATCAGCCTGATCCGCCAGGTGGCCGAGGGCCGCACCCTGATGATCGTCGAGCACGACATGGGCGTGGTATTTGAATTGGCCGACCGTATTTCGGTGCTGGTGTACGGCAAGATCGTCGCCACCGGGACACCGGAGGAAATCCGCAACGACCCGCGCGTCAAAGAGGCGTATCTGGGCGAGGAGGCCGCATGATGCTCGAAGTCCGGGATCTGAACGCGTACTACGGCAAGAGCCACATCCTTCACGGCGTCAATTTCTCGCTCGAGGAAGGCGAAGTGGTATCCCTGCTGGGGCGTAACGGGGTAGGGCGCTCCACCACCGTGAAATCGATCATGGGTGAAGTGCCGCCGCACGGTTCCATTCGCTTTCGCGGCAATGAAATCGCCGGTCTGCCCAACCATAAAATCTCACGTCTGGGGCTGGGGTACGTGCCCGAGAATCGGGACATCTTCCCCACACTGACGGTGCGCCAGAACCTGGAGCTGGGGGTCAAAAACCCGCGTAAGCCGGGTAAATGGCGCGTCGAGCAGATGCTGGATATGTTCCCCAACCTGGCTCAGCGCGCGGACGCGCCGGCGGGCGTGTTGTCCGGCGGCGAGAAGCAGATGCTCACCATCAGCCGCACGCTGATGGGCGATCCGGAGCTGATCATGATCGACGAGCCCACCGAAGGGCTGGCGCCGTTGATCGTTAAGCAGATCGGTGACCTGATCTCCGAGATCGCCAAAGCCGGCGTATCGATTCTGCTGGTGGAGCAAAAGCTTTCCATCGCCATGGATATTTCCCATCGCGTACTGGTTATGGGCCACGGCCAGATCGTGTTCGAAGGCACGCCGCAGGAACTGCGTGCCGACGAATCGATCCGCCGCGAGTGGCTGGAAGTCTGATTCGGTTTTGTTTGTGTTCCATCGTCAATGGGCTGGCCCGCTTCGGCGGGCTTTTTTTTGCACATAAAAGGTGCGTGTGAATCCTGAAATTACGACCTTGGTACTATTATCCCCGCACGTTCCAGCACCTATATTTATAGGGGTTACAAATGTCGACTGGACAGCCGCGAAGACGTCTGCCCATACTGAAAATTCCTGAAAATCAAAAGTGAAGACAGCGTAGTAATTCTTCACGTCCAAAGCGCCACCACTCAGCCGGTGATACCGGTGCCAGAACAACAACGAGGAGAGCTTTCATGTTGAAACCCCTGCTTTCGATGGTCGCCGCGACCGTCCTGCTGGTGGGTACCGCCAGCGCGGATACCGTTCGCATCGCGTTGATCGACCCGCTCACCGGGCCCATGGCCGCCGCCGGCCAGTCCGCTCTGGACCATCTGAATTTCCACGCCGAGAAAGTCAACGCCAATGGCGGCATCAATGGCGATAAGCTTGAGATTGTCGGCCTGGACAACAAGGTCAACCCGCAAGAGAGTCTGGTGCAATTGCAGAAGGCGATTGATGACGGCATCCGCTACGTGACCCAGGGCATGGGCTCTTCCGTGGGGTCCGCCATCCTGGCCGCGGTCAACAAGCACAACGCCCGCAACCCGGGTGATGAAGTGCTGTATTTGAACATGGCGGCGGTGGACCCGGCCTTTACCAACGAGCGCTGCTCGTTTTGGCACTTCCGCTTCGACGCCCACGTGGACATGAAGATGAACGCCATGACCAGCTGGATCGAAGGCCGTGACGACATCAAAAAGGTCTACTTGATCAACCAGGACTACAGCTTCGGTCGCGCGGTCGCGGAAGCCGCTACCAAAATGCTGAAAGAGAAACGCCCGGACATCGAAATCGTCGGCCAGGATTTCCACCCGCTCGCCAAAGTGAAGGACTTCACCCCCTATATCTCCAAGATCCAGTCTTCCGGCGCGGACGCCGTGATCACCGGTAACTGGGGCCAGGACATTACGCTGCTGGTCAAGGCAGCGGCCGATTCCGGCCTGGAGATGCCGTTCCTGACCTACTACGGCGCCATGGCGGGCGTGGTGACTCAGGTGGGCGAGGCCGGTGTGGATCGTATCTACCAGGTCAACGAGTACTACGGCGATTTCGACAAGCCGGAAATGGCCGAGCAGCAGGTCGCCATGTACGAAGACACCGGCTGGGACTACTACTGGCTGCGTCTGACCACCATGCTCGACATGATCGACAAAGCCGCCGAGAAAGCCGGCAGCACCGATCCGGTGAAAGTCGCTTTCGCCATGGAGGATATGAGCCTGGAAACCACCACCGGTGAAGTGGTAATGCGCAAGTCCGACCACCAGATGCAGCTGCCGCTGTTCATTTCGGTGCTCAAGGACGATATGGAATACGGTGCCGAAGGCACTGATTTCAACTTCCATAAAATCGCGGAAGTCAGCCGTGATGAAGTAAGCCTGCCCACCACCTGCAAGATGCGTCGTCCGAAGCAAGGCTGATCGCCATCTCGCAAAAAAGGCGCACAAAAAAAGCCCGGCTTCGAGCCGGGCTTTTTTGTGGGTGCTGTTTAGTGCCGGTTCAGAAAATTTCGAACAGGCCGGCGGCACCGATACCGCCACCCACGCACATGGTGACGACCGCGTACTTAACGCCGCGGCGCTTGCCTTCGATCAGCGCGTGGCCGGTCATGCGTGCGCCGGACATGCCGTACGGGTGGCCGATGGAGATGGCGCCGCCGTTGACGTTGTACTTGTCCGGGTCAATGCCCAGCTTGTCACGGCTGTACAGGCACTGGCTGGCGAACGCTTCGTTCAGTTCCCACAGGCCGATATCGTCGACGGTCAGGCCGAAGCGCTTGAGCAGTTTTGGCACCGCGAACACCGGGCCGATGCCCATTTCGTCCGGGTCACAACCGGCCACGGCCATGCCGCGGTAGGCGCCCAGGGGCTGCAGGCCGAGACGCTCGGCTTCCTTGGCTTCCATCAGCACGCAGGCGCTGGCGCCGTCGGACAACTGAGAGGCGTTACCGGCGGTGATGAACTTGCCTTCCTGTACGTTCATGCCGTCCTTGAACACCGGCTTCAGGCTCTGCAGGCCTTCCAGGGTGGTCTCGGGACGGTTGCCTTCGTCCTTGCCCAGGGTCACTTCCTTGTCGGAAATTTCCTTGGTCTCTTTGTTCATCACCTTCATGTTGGTGGTCAGCGGCACGATTTCGTCGTCGAACTTGCCTTCCTGCTGGGCCTTGGCGGTGCGCATCTGCGACTGGAACGCGTACTCGTCCTGGGCGTCGCGGGAGACGTTGTAGCGGTCGGCGACCACTTCAGCGGTTTCCAGCATGCTCATGTAGATGTCCGGGCGGTGCTCCTTGAGCCACGGATCACGGGCGCGGAAGGTGTTCATTTTGTCGTTCTGCACCAGGGAAATGGACTCCAGGCCGCCGGCGACCGCCACGTCCATGTTGTCGACCACGATTTCCTTGGCGGCGGTGGCGATGGCCATCAGGCCGGAGGCGCACTGACGGTCAATGGTCATGCCGGCCACGGAGGTGGGCAGGCCGCCGCGCAGGGCCGCTTGACGGGCCACGTTGCCGCTGGTGGAGCCCTGCTGCAGGGCGGCGCCCATGATCACGTCCTGGATGCTTTCGGGATCGATCTTGGCGCGCTCCACGGCGTGCTTGATCACGTGACCACCGAGCTCCTGGGCCTGGGTGTCGTTGAACGCGCCCCGGTAGGCCTTGCCGATGGGGGTACGGGCGGTGGAAACGATGACTGCTTCTCTCATGATGAACCTCTTTAAGTCAGTTTGATGCCTTTGGCCTGCGCGGCCTTGGTCAGAATCTTGGTGACGTGCTCGCCGCCGTTGGTCATTTCACGGGCGTTGCCCATGTCGCCCAGTTGCTCGAACTGTGCCGCGATGGCGTCCGGCGTGCGCTCTGCCTCGTCCAGGTAGATGCCGTCGCTTTCCATCAGCCGCACCATGGCGTAGCAGCCGGCGCCGGCCAGCACGATGCGCTGGTTGGGCGCCTGGTCGCTGGCCAGGAACAATACCGCCGGGGTGATCGCTTCCGGCTCCAGCAGGGCCAGCACTTCCTTGGGCATCAGGTCTTCGGTCATGCGCGTGGCCGCGGTGGGCGCCACACAGTTTACCTTGATGTCGTACTTCTCGCCTTCCAGGCACAGCGTATTCATCATGCCGGCCACGCCCATCTTGGCGGCGCCGTAGTTGGCCTGACCGAAGTTGCCGTACAGCCCGGAGGTGGACGTGGTCATGATCACGCGGCCGTACTTCTGCTCGCGCATCACCGGCCAGACGGCCCGGGTGCAAATCGCGGAGCCGGTCAGGTGCACGGCCACTACCTTGTCCCAGTCGGACATCTCCATCTTGGCGAAGCTCTTATCGCGCAGGATGCCGGCGTTGTTCACCAGAATGTCGATGCGGCCCCACTGGTCCAGGGTCTGTTTGACCATGGCGTCGACCTGTTCCTCGCTGGACACGTCGGCGCCGTTGGCGATCGCTTCACCGCCGGCGGCCTTGATCTCGGCGACCACTTTCTCCGCCGCTTCGCTGGAACCGCCGGTGCCGTCACGGGCGCCGCCGAAATCATTGACCACCACCTTGGCGCCCAATTTCGCCAGCGACAGCGCGTGGGATTTCCCCAGGCCGTTGGCGGCACCGGTGACGATCGCCACCCGGCCCTCGAAATTAATACTCATGAACGTCTCCGTTGTTATCCCAAAACAATCAGGCTCAGCCACTCACAGGCAATGGCCGGCTTATCGACACCGTCGATTTCCACTGAAATCGCATAACGGATCAGCAGCTGATTGTCGCCGCGCGGCTCCACGCCGGCCAGCTTAAAGTGGCCGCGCACCTGGGACCCGGAGCGCACCGGGTTCAGGAAACGCACTTTGTCGAAGCCGTAGTTGATGCCCATCACCGTGCCCTGCACACCGGGCACCACGTCCATGGCCATCGCCGACAGCAGCGACAGGCTCAGGAAACCGTGGGCGATGGTGCCGCCGAACGGGGTTTCCTTGGCCGCCCGCTCCGCGTCCAGGTGGATCCACTGCGGGTCCTCGGTGAGATCGGCGAATTGATCGATGCGCTCCTGGGTCACCGGGAACCAGCGGGACGTGCCCAGATCCTGGTCCACTTTGGCTTTCAGTTCTTCCACGCTCAATGTTGTTTTGCTCATTGTTCCGTCCTCTTAGTAATCCCGCAGTACCGCGAAGCGGTCCGCGCAATAGTTGGCGTCGCCCAGCGTTTCGCCGCCGGCGCGCGCGCGCTTGAGGAAAAAGCCGATGTCGAACTCATCGGTCATGCCGATGCCGCCGTGCATCTGCACCGCTTCCTGACCGGCCAGCAGCGCCACCCGGGCGGCTTTGGCCTTGGCGGCCAGTACCTGCACATCGGCGTCGTCCGCATTGCGGTCGCAGGCGTCCAGCGCCTGCATCGCCAGGGCGTCGCTCATCGACACTTCGCCCATCAGCAGGGCGGCGCGGTGCTGCAGCGCCTGGAAGGTGCCGATCAGGCGGCCGAACTGTTTGCGCTCCTTGAGGTATTCCAGGGTGCGCTCGAACGCTTCGCGGGCCAGACCGGACAGCTCCGCGGCCAGCACCGCGCGACCGGCGCGCAGGGCGGCGGCGAGGGCGGCGGCGCCGTCGGCCATGGGCTCGGCGGCGACGTTGTCCAGGGTCACGCGGGCGGCGTTGCGATCATCCACCAGGCGGGTGCGCTCGATGGTCACGCCCTGGGCTTTCGGATCGACCAGGAACAGCGCGGTGTCGTCACCCTGGCGGGCCGCCACCAGCAGCAGGTCCGCCACATGGGCGTCCAGCACCAGCAGTTTGCCGCCGTTCAGGGTGACGCCGTCGCCGGCCGCCTTGGCTTCGGTCTTGATCGCTTCCGGGCGGTGCTTGGCGCCGTCGTCCACCGCCAGGGCGGTGATCACGCTGCCCTCGGCGATCGACGGCAGCCACTTTTGCTGCTGCTCGGCGCTGCCGCCGGCGGCCAGGGCAGTAGCGCCCAGTACCGCCGTGGACAGGAACGGGGTCACCGACAGGTTGCGGCCGATCTCGCGGGCCACCAGGCCGGCGCCCACCAGGCCGAAGCCGATGCCGCCGTGCTCTTCGGGCACCAGGATGCCGGTCAGGCCGGCTTCCACCATGGCGTGCCACAGCGGCTCGTCGTAGCCTTTCTCGTCGTTACGGTCGCGCAGTTCGCGCAGGTGGGATACCGGGCCCTTGTCGGCCATCAGCCGCGCCACGGAATCCTGCAACATCTGTTGTTCGTCGTTAAGTTTCATCAGCGTCGACTCCTTATGCGTCCGGCAGGCCCAGCAGGCGTTTGGAAACAATCCCCAGCATCACCTCGGAGGTGCCGCCTTCGATGGAATTGCCCTTGGAACGCAGCCACTCGCGGGCGTACAGGCCGCCCATGGTGCGTTCGCTTTCCCACTCCAGGCCTTCGGCGCCGAGGGCGTCCATCATCACTTCGTAGCGGCGCTTGTTGAGCTCGGTGCCGTAATACTTGAGCACCGCGGACTGGGCGCCCACGCCCTGGCCGGCTTCCGCCTCTTCGCGAATCTTGCCGACCAGCGCCTGGAACGCCATCTGGTCGATTTCCAGCCGGGCGATGTCGGCGCGCAGGGCGCTGTCCGCCAGTTTGCCGTGCTCGGTGCCCACGTGTTCCGCGGCCAGCGGGCCCAGGGCGCGGCCCTTCAGGAAGCCCGGCGGTTCGCCGCCGATGTTGTTGCGCTCGTGGGTGAGCAGATACTTGGCCACGTCCCAGCCACGGTTGAGCTCGCCGACGATCTGGTTTTTGTCGACTTTGACGTCGTCGAAGAAGGTTTCGCAGAACGGTGACTCGCCGGAGATCAGCTCAATCGGGCGGGTGCTCACGCCTTCGCTTTCCATATCGAACAGGGCGAAGGAAATGCCGTTGTGTTTGGTGGCGTTGGCGTCGGTGCGCACCAGGCAGAAAATCCAGTCCGCTTTGTCCGCGTAGGAGGTCCAGATCTTCTGGCCGTTGACCATGAAGTGATCGCCTTTGTCCTCGGCACGGGTCTGCAGGCTGGCCAGGTCGGAGCCGGCGTTGGGCTCGGAGTAGCCCTGGCACCAGCGGATCTCGCCCCGGCAAATCGGCGGCAGGTGCTGGCGCTTGAGCTCTTCGCTGCCGAATTTCAGCAGCGCCGGGCCCAGCATCCAAAAGCCGAAGTTGCTCACCGGGGTGCGCGCGTTGAGGCGCTTCATTTCTTCGGCCAGCACTTCCGCCTGTTCCGGGCTCAGGCCGCCGCCGCCGTATTCGGTGGGCCACTGCGGCGCGGTCCAGCCCTTATCGGCCATGCGCTCCATCCACACCTTCTGCGCTTGCGACTGGAACTGCCATTTACGGCCGCCCCAGCAGTGGTCCGCCTGGCTCTTCAGGGGCTGGCGCATTTCCTCGGGGCAGTTCGCCTCCAGCCAGGCCCGGGTTTCCGCGCGGAACTGTTCGAGATCCGACATCGCTCTCCTCCTCGAGCGCCTCCCTTGGCAGCCGGTCACCGGGGGCGGCACGGCGCTTGGGAAGCTGTTATGAAATTGCTTTTCATTTATCTGAGTGTGAACGAAGTATGTTGGCCCCGTTGCAGGGCGTCCAGGGTCAAAAACGGCATGGTTAGCGGCAGTTGTGTCATCAATGACCGGCACAACGGTGAAATGGGTCAATGGCCCACTGTGAAATAAGTGGCACTATTGTGCTTTCACGGAAATGCGTCAGGATGATTTCATGTCTCTCTCCGCGGCACCGACCATGACACCCCCTTCCGCCGACCTGGAGCACAGCCCCAGGGATACCATCCTGGACGCCTCGGCGCGCTGCTTTATGGAGCAGGGCTTCAAGGCCACCAGCATTGACGATATCGCGCGCCGCCTGGGCGCTACCAAAGGCATGGTGTATCACTATTTCGATTCCAAATCGGACCTGTTCTTCGAGATCCACCAGCGCGCCATGGACGCCCTGGTGCAGGCGGTGGACCCGGAAGTGCGGCGCCCGGCGCCCGCCCAGGCGCGGCTGCACGGCATGGCCCGCCGTCACGTGGAAACCCTGATCGAGACCCAGCACTACCAGCGCGCCGTGGTGGAAGGGGTACAGATGCACCTGCGGGTCAGCACCACCGAGGCCCAGCGCCAGCGTCTTATGCAGCTGCAGGACCGGCGCCGCCGCTACGAGCAGGTCTTTCTGAAGGTGCTCCGCGAAGGCATCGACGAAGGCGATCTCAACGCCAGTGAACCGCGCATCGCCATCAAGCCGGTGCTCGGCGCGCTCAACTCGGTGATCAACTGGTACCACCCCCGCTACGACGACGCCCCCGGCAGCCGCGAGCGGCTGATCGACGGCGTCGTCACCGTCGCGCTGCGCGGCCTGGTCGCCTGAGCGCCGCTATTTCTTGTTCAGGAACTTATCGAAGATGGCGCGGGTTTCGTCGCTGAACATGCGCTCGGCGAACAGCACCGATTCCTTCTTGATCTGCTCACGGATGGCGTCGGCGCCGTGGCGGGTCAGCTGCTTGGTGTACTGCAACGCCTGCGGCGGCTTGGCGGCCAGTTTCGCCCCCAGCTCCAGCGCCTTGTCGCGCAACTCGTCGTCGCCGCAACGGTAGGCCACCAGCCCCATGCGTTCCGCTTCGTCGGCGGTCAGGGTGTCGCCGGCGAGCAGCAGGCGGTTGGCGTTCTGGCGCCCCAGCAGGGCCGGCAGAATCAGGCTGGAGCCGGCTTCCGGCACCAGCCCCAGGTTGATAAAGGCGGTATAGAAGCGGGCGCTGTCGGCGGCGATCACCAGATCACAGTGCAGCAGCAGGGTGGTGCCGATGCCGGTGGCGTTGCCGTGCACCGCCGCGATCACCGGCTTGTCCAGCTCGATCAGCCGGTGCACCAGATCCATCGCCGGGCTCTGCTTGCCGTCCTTGCGGGACTCCGGGTCCGCGTTAAGGAAGTCGCCGATGTCGTTGCCGGCGGTGAAGGCGCGTCCCTCGGCGTCCAGCAGCAGGGCGGTAAGATCATCCCGGTCGCGGTAGTGATCCACGGCGCGGCTGATATCCCGGTACATCTCGCCGCTCAGGGCGTTGAGCTTGTCGGCCCGGTCCAGGGTCACTTCCAGTAATTTGCCGTGCTCGGTAACGCGGACATAGCCGCTTTGCAGTGCCAGGGCGCTCATCGTGTTCTCCCGTCTCTCGCCAAATAGCCAGTCAAAATATCGGAATTCTGTTTCGCAAAGCAAGCGCCATAGCGCCGGCTGTTCTATGCACCGTATTTATTGAGCAGGATTCAAAATATCAATTTCACTAACTAAGCGGGCTGTTCTAGGCTGTCTTCATTGCAACTCATACAGGCGACACCATGGCTCAGTTTCACCTTATCCGGCACGGTCAGGCGTCCTTCGGCGCCGCCAACTACGACAAGCTTTCCCAGCTGGGACACCAGCAGGCACGCTGGCTTGGCGAGTATTACCGTGAGCGCGGCCAGGCTTTCGACGCGTTGGTGACGGGCGATCTGGTGCGCCACGTGGAGACCGGTGAGGGCATCCAGGAAGGTCTCGGCAGCGCGCTGCCCGCTGACCTGCAGCCCGGCCTTAACGAGTTCGACTTTCACTCCATCGTCGACGCCTACCTGAGCGCCCACCCCGAGGAAGTGCCGCCGGAGGGCGCCTCCATGGCCGCCTTCTACCGCGTGCTGAAAAAAGCCATGCAGCGGTGGCAAGCGGGCCGGCTGGAAGGCAACCTGCCGGAAAGTTGGCAGGGTTTCTGTGACCGGGTGGCCGGCGCCATGGCGCACATCCAGGCGCAGTACGCCGACCGCGACCGGGTGCTGGTGGTCAGTTCCGGCGGCGCCATCGCCATGTGGATGCGGCACATGCTCAACACCGCCGACGACACCGTGGTGGAGCTCAACCTGCAGATCCGCAACACCGGGGTGACCCAGGGTTTCTTCAACAAGAACGTTTACCGCCTTTCCATTTTCAATCAGGTCCCGCATCTGGACCAGGAAGACCGCGGCGACGCCATTACTTATAGCTAATCGTACCGGCCGCTTTATCCAAGAGGAGAGCAACATGGATTTCGAACATTCGGAAAAGACCCAGGACCTGATCAACCAGGTACGCACCTTCATCGATAACGAAGTGGTGCCCGCCGAGCACACCTACCACGAGCAGCTCGAGCAGAACCCCTGGCAGACGCCGCCGATCCTGGATGAGCTGAAAGCCAAGGCGAAAGCCAAGGGCCTGTGGAACCTGTTCCTGCCCAAGGAGCACGGTGAACTGAGCCCGGGCCTCACCAACCTGGAATACGCGTCGCTGGCGGAACAGATGGGCCGCCACCACATCGCCTCCGAGTGCTTCAACTGCTCCGCGCCGGATACCGGCAACATGGAGGTGCTCGCCAAGTACGGCAACGAAGCCCAGAAGAAGCAATGGCTCGAGCCGCTGATGGAAGGCAAGATCCGCTCCGCGTTCGCGATGACCGAGCCGGAAGTGGCGTCCTCCGACGCCACCAACATCGAAACCTCGATCACCCGTGACGGCGACGATTACGTGATCAATGGCCGCAAGTTCTACATCAGCGGCGCGATGCGCGAATCCTGCGAAATCATGATCGTGATGGGCAAGACCGACCCGGACAACCCCAACCGTCACCAGCAGCAGTCACAGATCCTGGTGCCGATGAACACCCCGGGTGTTAACGTCAAACGTCCGATGATGGTGCTCGGTTCCGTGGACGCGCCGGAAGGCCACGCCGAAGTGATCTTCGACAACGTGCGCGTGCCCAAGGAAAACATCATCCTCGGCGAGGGCCGTGGTTTCGAAATCGCCCAGGGTCGCCTTGGCCCGGGCCGTATCCACCACTGCATGCGTTTGATCGGCGCCGCCCAGCGTGCCCTGGAACTGATGTCCAAGCGCGCCAGCGAGCGCGTCGTGTTCGGCCAGCCGATGATCAAGCACGGCTCCTGCCGCGAAGACATCGCCAAGAGCGCCTGCGAAATCGAACAGGCCCGGCTGATGACCCTGAAAGCGGCCGATACCATGGACCGCTACGGCAACAAGGAAGCCAAGGAACTGATCGCCATGATCAAGATCGTGGCACCCAATATGGCCCTGCGGGTGGTCGACCGCGCCATGCAGATTCACGGCGCCGTGGGCCTCAGCCAGGACACGCCGCTGGCCGGCTTTTTCGCCTACGCGCGCACCCTGCGCCTGGCGGATGGTCCCGACCAGGTGCATATGATGCAGTTGGGTCGTAATCTGGCTAAGAAATACAGTGAGAACAGCTAACTGGTAGTGAATAGTTAACAGTGAATAGTTAATAGCTGCTGTAGCGCAGCCATGGCTTTTGGGGTCGCCCCAACGGCCATGGCTGCTTTGTCGCTTTTGAGCGTCACCAAATTTAAGGAGGTAGACATGTCCCAGGTGGATACCCTGGATACCGAGCGCCTCGCGGCCTATTTGGAAGCGAACGTGTCCGGCTTCAAAGGTCCGATCACCGCCGATAAATTCGAAGGCGGCCAGTCCAATCCCACCTTCCACATCAAGGCCGCCTCCGGCGAGTACGTACTGCGCCGGCAACCGCCAGGCAAGCTGCTCAAGTCGGCCCACGCCGTGGACCGGGAATTCCGGGTCATGAACGCACTCCAGGACACCGACGTGCCGGTGCCGCGCATGTACCACCTGTGCGAAGACCGCGACGTAGTGGGTTCCATGTTCTACATCATGGAATTTTGCCAGGGCCGGATTTTCTGGGACGCGGCGATTCCGGAAGTGGACAACGCCCAGCGCACCGCCATGTACGAAGAAATGAACCGGGTGCTGGCGGCGCTGCACGGCGTCGATCTGGAAGCGGTGGGTCTCACCGACTACGGCAAGCCGGGCAATTACTTCGAGCGTCAGATGGGCCGCTGGTCCAAGCAGTACCGCGCCTCCGAGATCAACCACATCCAGGCGATGGAAGATCTGATGGAGTGGCTGGAGAAAAACCAGCCCGCCGATGACGGCCAGGTGTCCCTGGTGCACGGTGACTACCGCCTCGACAATATGATGTGGCACCCCACCGAGTCCCGCGTGATCGCGGTGCTGGACTGGGAACTGTCCACCCTCGGGCACCCGCTCGCCGACCTGGCCTATCAGTGCATGCAGCTGCGCATGCCCCCGGAAGGCGGCAACCTGTCCGGCCTGCAGGGCAAGGACCGCAAAGCGCTCGGCATCCCCACCGAGCAGGAATACGTGAAAGCCTATTGCGACCGCCGTGGCATCGATCATATCGACCACTGGGAATTCTATCTGGCGTTCAGCTTTTTCCGCCTGGCGGCCATCGCCCAGGGTGTCGCCAAGCGCGCCCAGGAAGGCAACGCCTCCAGCAAAAAAGCCGGCTGGGCCGCGCAAGTGGTCGAACCGCTCGCCTCCATGGCGATGCAGATCGTCCGCGAAGGCGCTTAATAACTATTTTTCGGGAGAGAATTTATGAGTACGAAGTTGTTTGATCTGAATGGCAAGATCGCCCTGGTCACCGGCGCCAGCCGTGGCATCGGCGAAGAAATCGCCAAACTGCTCGCCGAGCAGGGCGCCCACGTGATCGTTTCCAGCCGCAAGATCGACGATTGCCAGACCGTCGCCGACGCCATTAAGGCCGACGGCGGTTCCGCCGAAGCCTTCGCCTGCCACATCGGTGAAATGGCGCAAATCGAAGCGGTCTTCGGCCACATCAAAGACACCCACGGCAAGCTCGACATCCTGGTCAACAACGCGGCCGCCAACCCGTACTTCGGGCACATCCTCGATACGCCCGTATCGGCGTTCGACAAGACCGTGGACGTGAACCTGCGTGGCTACTTCTACATGTCCGTGGAAGGCGCCAAACTGATGAAGGAAAACGGTGGCGGCGCGATCGTCAACACCGCCTCCATCAACGGCCTGTCACCGGGCAACATGCAGGGCATCTATTCGATCTCCAAGGCGGCGGTGATCAGCATGACCAAATCCTTCGCCATGGAATGCGCCGAGTTCAACGTGCGCGTTAACGCGCTGCTGCCCGGCCTCACCAAAACCAAATTCGCCGGCGCCCTGTTCCAGCAGGAAGAAATCTACAAAAGCGCCATCGCGCAGATCCCCATGCACCGCCACGCCGAGCCGAAAGAAATGGCCGGCACCGTGCTCTATCTGGTATCGGACGCGTCCAGCTACGTCACCGGTGAATGCGTCGTCGTCGACGGTGGTTTCACCATCTAAAGCCGCCTGGAGGTTTTATGGATCCGATGCTGGATTTCACCGGCAAGGTGGCCCTGATCACCGGCGCCGCCAGCGGCTTCGGCAAGCTGCTCGCCGCCGAGCTCGGCAAACGCGGCGCGCGGCTGGTGCTGGGCGACATCAACATGGACGCCCTGGACAAGCTGGCCGCCGACCTTGAAGGGCAGGGCGTCACCGCCCTGGCGCGCCGCTGCGACGTCTCCGCCGAGGTGGATTGCAAAGCCATGGTGGACACCGCCGTGGAACAGTTCGGGCGTCTCGATATGGCGGTAAACAACGCCGGCATCGCCCACGGCTTCATTCCCATCCACGAACTCACCGGCGAGTTGCTGGATCAGCAGATGAACGTCAACGTCAAAGGCGTGATGTTCGGCATGAAGCACCAGATCCCGGCCATGAAAGCCAGCGGTGGCGGCGCCATCGTCAACACCAGCTCGATGGCCGGCATCGGCGGCGGGCCCAAGATCGGCGCCTACGCCGCCTCCAAGCACGCGGTGATCGGGCTCACCCGCACCGCCGCCGTGGAGAGCGGGCGCAAGAACATTCGCGTCAACGCCATCTGCCCGTACTACACCCGCACGCCCATGCTGGAAGGCGGCGAAGGGCTGGCCAGTGGCGGCGAAGCGGAGCAGACCCTGGCGATGATGGCCGCGGGTTCGCCGATGAAACGTATCGGCGAACCGGAAGAAATCGTCGCCGTCATGCTGATGCTGCTGTCCCCGGCCAACACCTACATGAACGGCCAGGCCATCGCCGTCGACGGCGGCGTCTCGGCCTTTTAAGGAGAATAATTATGAGTAATCGTTTGGCGAACAAGATCACCATCATAACCGGCGCCACCAGCGGTATCGGCGAAGCCACCGCGCGGCGCTTCATCGAAGAGGGCGCCACCGTGGTGCTGGCCGGTCGTTCCGAAGAGAAGGGCGAAGCCCTGGCCAAGGAACTCGGCGAGCGCGCCGTGTTCAAGCGCACCGACATCATGAGCGAAGACGACATCGCCGCCCTGGTGGATTTCACCGTGGAAAAATTCGGCCGCCTGGACTGCCTGTTCAATAACGCCGGTGCCGGCGACCGCACCACCGTGGACAGCTTCGACGAAGACGAATTCGCCCGCATCATGCGCCTGCTGGTGGGCGCCCCGGCGTTCGGCATCAAGCACGCCGCCCGCGTCATGAAAGCCAGCGGCGGCGGCAGCATCATCAACAACGCCAGCATCGCCGGCCACCGTCTTAACCAGGGCGGCTACCTCTATTCTGGCGCCAAGGCCGCCGTCGCCCACATGACCCGCCTGGCCGGCGCCGACCTGGGCGAGCACAACATCCGCGTCAACGCCATCTCCCCCGGCGCCGTTGCCACGCCGATCTTCTGGGGCGGCTCGCAGCGCGCCCAGACACTCAGCGACGAAGAAAACCAGCGCAAGATGGAAAAGCTCGAAGCCAATCTCGCCAAAGCCACGCCGCTGCCCCGCGCCGGCCTGGCCGACGACATCGCCTTCGCCGCCGTCTTCCTGGCCAGCGACGAAGGCAGCTTCATCAACAGCCACGACCTGGTCGTCGACGGCGGCCGCATCGCCATGTTCAACGAGAAGAGCTGAGACCTGCTCCGTCGCGGTAGCGGGCTTGTGGGAGCTTGCCTTGCAAGCGAAAGGCCGGCTTTGCCGGCCGGCAGGATTCCAGAGGCGTTGTTGGCGCTGACGTTAGAAATGTCTCTGGAATCCTGCCGGGAGCTTCGCTCCCTTTCGCGGGCAAGGCCCGCTCGCACAAGGTGCCTGCCGCTGACAATCACGAGGAACCGTCATGTCCTATAACACACTCACCGTCACCACGGACGGCCATGTCGCGCGTATCACCCTGGACCGGCCGGACCGCCTCAACGCCATGAACGCCGACTTCTGGAACGAGCTGCCGGCGGCGGTGCGGGCGCTGGACGCCGGCGGCGATGTGCGTGCCATCGTCATCGACGCCAACGGCAAGCACTTCACCGCCGGCCTCGACCTGGGCATGTTTGGCGCGCCGCCGGACCCGGCCGACGTCACCGCCCGGGTGCAGAAAGCGGCGCGCTTCCGCCACAACACCGCGCTCATGCAGCAAACCTTCAGCGCCCTGGAAGACTGCCGCGTGCCGGTGATCGCTGCGTTGCACGGCGGCTGCATCGGCGGCGGCGTGGATCTGATCAGCGCCTGCGACCTGCGCTACGCCAGCCGCGACGCCTACCTCACCGTCTACGAAATCAACGTCGGCCTCACCGCCGACGTCGGCACCTTCCCCCGGCTGTGCAAACTGCTGCCCGAAGGCATCGTCCGTGAACTGGCCTACACCGGCCGGCGCATGGACGCGGAAGAGGGCGAACGCCGCGGTCTGTTCAACGAAATACTGGACAGCAAGGAAGCGACCCTGGAACGGGCGCTGGAAGTGGCGAAGGACATCGCCGATAAATCGCCGCTGGCGGTGCACGGCTGCAAGCGCATGATCACCTACGCCCGCGATCACAACACCGCCGACAGCCTCGATTACGTGGTCACCTGGAACGCCGGCATGCTGCACAGCGAAGAAGTCATGGCCGCCGTCACCGCCGGCAAAACCGGCGAGCCCGGCGACTATGTCCCCCTCCCACCCCTCAACGACGACGTCCAGGGCGGCGTGTAGGAGCGGGCCCCGCCCGCGAAAGGGAGCGAAGTTGTGCGAGCGGGCCTCGCCCGCGAAAGGGTGGCGCCAGCCACCCGGCGGGATGCCACAGACCTCTCTCCAGAGAGCCCGCGCCGGGATCGGGTGGGCCCGTCCAGGACACGCTGCAAGTACGTCCCTGTAAGCTCGACTTTGGCCATCCCTGGCCAAAGACGGTCCTGGACGGGCACACCCGATCCCGGCGCTCCTTGGAAAATTCACCGCCGAGGGCGGCTACGAAGCGAGGTTTGTGGGAGCTTGCCTGCAAGCGAAAGGTCGGCATCAGCCGGCCGGCAGGATTCCAGAGACCTTGTTTGAGCTACCGTTAGACATGTCTCTGGCATCCTGCCGGGAGCTTCGCTCCCTTTCGCGGGCAGGGCCCGCTCCCACAAGGCCCGCCTTTACAGGCCCGCAAGTGGCGCGCTTCAGGCGCTGTGGAAGACGGATTTCACTTCGAGGAATTCTTCCAGGCCGTAAACGCCCCACTCGCGGCCCACGCCGGAGTGCTTGTAGCCACCGAAGGGGGCGGGCGGATCCAGCTGCGCGCCGTTCAGATGCACCATGCCGGTCCGCAAACGGGCGGCCACCTTGGCGGCGTCCTCTTCGCTGGCACCGTACACATAACCGGAAAGGCCGTAGTCTGAATCGTTGGCGATCGCCACCGCGTCGTCCACGTCCTTGTAGGGCAGCATCACCAGCACCGGCCCGAAGATCTCCTCACGGGCGATCAGCATCTGATTATTCACCTCGCTGAACACGGTGGGACGGGCGTAGAAACCGGTCTCCAGACCTTCCGGTTTGCCAGTGCCGCCGCACACCAGATTGGCGCCTTCGGACTGACCCTTCTCGATCATGGACTGCACGCGCTTGAACTGGCGTTCGTTGGCGATCGGGCCGATCACCGTGTCCTTGTCCGCCGGGTCGCCCACCTTCAGGCTCTCGCACACCTTGGCGGCGATCGCTTCGGCCTCGGCCAGCTTGTCCGCCGGCACCAGCATCCGCGACGGCGCGTTACAGCTCTGCCCGGTGTTGTTCATCATCGACGCCACACCGTGCTTCACCGCCTTCTCGAAATCCGCGTCCGGCAGAATGATATTGGCGGACTTACCGCCCAGCTCCAGCGACACCTTCTTAAACGTATCGGCGGCTTCCTTGGTCACCGAGGCGCCGGCACGGGTGGAACCGGTCAGGGACACCACGTCCACGCGCGGATCGGAAGACAGCATCGGGCCCACTTCCGCGCCGTCGCCGTAAATCATATTGAACACGCCCTTGGGCAGGCCCGCCTCGTCGATGATCTCGGCCAGCACATGGGCGGACAACGGCGCGAACTCGCTGGGCTTGAGCACCATGGTGCAGCCCGCCGCGATCGCCGGCGCCACCTTGCACATCACCTGGTTCATCGGCCAGTTCCACGGCGTAATCAGCGCGCACACACCCGCCGGCTCACGGCGCACATTGGCCCGGCCCAGCTTCTGCTCAAAGGGAAACTCCCGCGCCGACTCCAGGGCCGCCTTGGCATGGGCCAGGCCCATCGGCGCCTGCACCTTGGCCGCCAGGCTGTGGCGGGGCGCGCCCATCTCCCGGCTGATCGCCTCCGCCATATCGTCCAGACGGGACTGGTAGAGGCCCATGATCTTCTCCAGCATCGCCAGACGCTCTTCCAGCGGCGTCGCCGCGAAACCCTCGAACGCATCCCGCGCCGCCTGAATCGCCGCGTCCACATCCGCCTTACCGGCCAGATACACCGTGCCCTCGGACGCCTCCGTCGCCGGATTGATCACCTCATGGGCTTTCGCCTCAGCGCTGGGCTTCACCCAAGCGCCGTTAATGTAGAACTGGTCCAGATGTTTCATGAAACACTCTCCCGAAAAACGAAACACAAAAAGTCGGCCGCAAGCGTCCAGCCACAAACCGCAAGCTAGAACCAAACAACCGCACTTTGAAAGTCACAAGTTGAAAAACCACCTCAGGATGCCGCATCCAAGGTGAACGGGCCAGCAGCCGCACCGCAACAAGGGCACAATCAACGCCTCTGGCATCCTGCCGGCCGGCGAAGCCGGCCTTTCGCTTGCAAGCAAGCTCCCACAAGTAGGGCTCCGTAGAGCCCCTTGAGGCCGGCACCCTCGGGAGGGCTGGACCAGGAGCCCGCACCGCCGCAGGCGCAGGGTCCGGATGTCTCATCCAGGACTGTGTGAGGCAGGGAGCCGAACACAAGCCCCCAGGGACGGGTTCACGGCGGGTCCTGGATGAGACATCCGGACCCTGCGCCGTGCTACGGAGCCCCCAGTCCTCCCTATTTAGTGAAACAGCATTCCAAAATCTTGACCCCCCGTCCAGCTCATGTCATCTTCCAAAAAAAGCACAAACAAACTCCAGGAGACCCCCATGCAGCGTTTCGACCAGCGCAACGTCCTGATCACCGGTGCCGGCAGCGGCATCGGCCGCGCCGCCGCCCGCCGCTTCGCCGAAGAAGGCGCCCGCCTGGTGCTGGTGGACCGCAACCAGGAAGGCCTGGAAGAAACCGCCGCCGCGCTCCCCGAAGGCACCCAGGTCACCCTGCGCACCGTCGACGTTTCCGATGAACAGGCCGTCAACGCCCTGGTGGAAGACGTGCTCGCCGCCCACGGCACCCTGCACGCCCTGGTCAACAATGCCGGCATCGCCGGCCACGATTACTCCACCATCACCGACAGCGACACCGAAACCTGGCAGGCGATCCTGGGCGTCAACCTGATGGGGCCGATGTTCTTCATCCGCGCCGTCGGTAAGCACATGCAGGCCCAGGGTGGTGGCGCCATCGTCAACACCGCGTCGGTGGCCGGCATCCGCTCCGGCGCCGGCGGCAACGCCTACAGCGCCTCCAAGGCGGCCGTCATCAACCTGACCAAGACCGCCGCCTGCGACCTGGGCCAGTACAACGTGCGCGTCAACGCGGTCTGCCCCGGCCTGATCGAAACCGGCATGACCAAGCCGGTGTTCGATTACGCCCGCGACAACAACAAAGAGCAGAAACTGGGCAGCCGCTGCGAATTGCGCCGCTACGGTCGCCCGGAAGAAATCGCCGCGGCCATGGCGTTCCTGGCCAGTGACGACGCCAGCTACATCACCGGCCAGGCGCTGGCGGTGGACGGCGGCAATACCGCCTCGCTCAACCTGCCGGGCATGAAGCACTGAGCCTGTACAGGACGGCTTGGCCGAAGGTAGAACGCCCGTGCCCTCCTAAGTGAAATGGGTTTTTGTTATATTTGCGGGCTTTATGCACAACTATAAAAGCGACGAATAAAACAACAGCGGGCCCGATGCGTGTGATTTGCAAGCCGGGACCCGCTGATCCCGAAGCCTGAATTGAGGAATTGCCACATGCGACGAGCCGCTCTTGGAAAGGACGGGTCCGCGGATAAGGACCGTAATTTTGTTACCGCGTTGGCGCGCGGCCTGGAAATCCTGCGTTGTTTCGGTCCCTCCGACGAATACCTGGGCAACGCGGAGCTGGCCAAACGCACCAGCATCCCCCGTCCCACCGTATCGCGGATGACCGCCACGCTGACCCAGCTCGGCTATCTGCGTTACGCCGAGAACCTGGAAAAGTACCGGCTCGGCCCCGGCGTTCTGGATCTGGGCTACCGCTATCTGGCCAGCGAAGGGGTGCGCGACATCGCCCGGCCCTTCATGCAGGAGCTGTCCGACGCCACCGATTGCCTGGTCGCCATCGGCGCCCCGGACGGCGCGTCCATGACCTACATCCAGGTGTGTCAGGGCTCCGGCCCGCTGGTACTGCGCCTGACCGTGGGCTCGCGGGTGGCGATCGGTACCTCCGCGGTGGGCCGCGCGTTCCTGGCGGCACTGCCGGCCAAGGAGCGCGAGCCCTACTACGAAGCGATCCGCGCCCAGAACCCGGATGCCTGGCCGGACATCCAGCGCGGCCTGGAGCGTGCCTTCAAGGAATACGAGCAGTACGGGTTCGTCACTTCCGACGGCGAATGGAACCGGGACGTGAGCGCCGTGGGCGTGCCGCTGATCCTGGATAACGGCGGCCAGGTGGTGCCGTTCAACTGTGGCGGCTCGTCCCTGCGGCTGAGCCGCCGCATCCTGATCGAGAACCTCGGCCCGCGCCTCAAGGAAGTGGTCGAGCAGGTCCGGCAAATGGTGCAGGGCCGGGATATCTAAGAGAGAAATGAATGACCAGTAGCAGTAGCGCCTCACCGGCGTCCGAATACACCATGGCCACCGCCACCGCCAAATTCAGCCATGGTTTCCCGGCCCTGCTGGGGCTGGAATTTCTGGAATGGGAAGAGGGCAGGGTGGTGGTCGGCATGCAGGTCGACCAACGCCACCTTAATCTGGGCGGCCGGGTGCACGGCGGTGTGCTCGCCACTCTGCTGGATGTGGCCGGCGCCTGCGCCGGCACCTTTTGCCCCTACCCGGACCGCATCCGCAAGGCGCTCACCCTGTCCATGACCACCACCTTCACCGGCCAGGCCGGCCCCGGCTACATCCGCGCCATCGGCGTCAAACGGGCCGGCGGCAGCCGCATCTTCAATTCCACCGTGGAAGTGTACAGCGAGGACGACACCCTGCTGATCCTCGGCGAGGGCACCTTCCGGCTGCGCAGCGACTCCCAGGACCCGCGCGGCGCACCGGTCGCTTAAACCTCTTTTACACCCGGGCGGGCTTGCCCCGCTTGAACGGCGCCTCCCTGGCCCTCAGGCCTGTGTTCAGGAACACAGTGATTGCCGAAAGGAGGCACCATGACTACCTATATCGTCGCCAGTAACGCCGCCCACGCCCGGGTGTTCGCCCACGAAGTGGGTACCTTCAAGGAAATCGACCAGCTCGATCACCCGGAAAGCCAGGCCCACGCGGGCGACCTGCGCACCGGTGGCGAGGGCGCCGAGGGCAGCGGTGCCGGGCACGGCAATCCGCGCGCCACCGGCAACCAGCAGGCGACCTCGGACAAACACGCCGCCTTTTTCGCCAAGGAAGTGGCCGAGTACATGAAAAGCAATCTGGAGCAGGGCCGCGCCGACCGCTTCATCCTGGTCGCCGAGCCCCGCTTTCTCGGCGCCCTGCGCGATAAGCTCGACCACACCACCCGTGATGCGGTGAGCCGCGAAATCGATAAGGACCTGACCAAGCAGAACGCGGACGACATCCGCAAAAAACTGGACCTGTGAGGGGCGTAAGACTTTAGGAGGATATTCACGCCATCGTGCCGCCGGGGGGCGCCCGGTCGTGGTAAATTCGGCGTTATGATTCTAATAAGACGTCTAACGGGCCGATAACCATGTACCAGGTGCTGATCGCCGACGACCACCCGCTGTTCCGCGAGGCCATTGCCCGGGTGATCGACGACGGCTTCCCCGGCAGCACGCTGCTGGAGGCGTCCGACCTGGACACCGCCCTGGATCTGGCCGGTCGCCACGACGACCTGGATCTGGTGCTGCTGGATCTCAACATGCCCGGCATGCAGGGCCTCGGCGGCCTGGTGCGGCTGCGCAATCTGTTTCCCACCCTGCCGGCGGTGATCGTGTCCGCCGAGGAAGAGAAGCGGGTGATTCTGCAGACCATCACCTACGGCGCCGTCGGTTTCATTACCAAATCCACCCCCCGCAAGCAGATGATCCAGGCGCTGGAGCAGGTGCTGGCGGGCTCCATCTATTTGCCGGCGGACATCATCCGCGCGGGCGCCGGCTCCGATGCCGGCAACGAAAGCGCCACCGCGCGCCGCGAGCCGGAGGATATCTCCGAGGTGCTCGCCACCCTCACCCGCAAGCAGCTCCAGGTGTTCGAGCGCATGTCGCGGGGCGAATCCAACAAGGTCATCGCCTACCAGCTCAATATCGCCGAAAGCACGGTGAAGGCCCATGTGTCTGCGATCCTGCGCAAGCTGGGCGCCACCAACCGGGTGCAGGCGATCCTGTCCGCGGGCGACATCGATTTTTCCGCCTACTTGCGTGCGCCACGGGTGAGAAATCCATGAACGCGATTTCACCGAGCGCCGTGCTCACCGCGTTCAGCGACGCCCGCGACGAGCGTCAGGCCGCCGCCGAGCTGGCGGAAAAACTGCGCCACGCCAACCTCGGCTGCGTGGTGTTCTTCTGTTCCATCGACTACCGGCTCGACCGCCTGGCCGGGGCCCTCGCCGAAGCGTTCGGCGACCTGCCGCTGTGCGGCTGCACCTCCGCCGGCGAGATCACCAGCCGTGGTTATGACAGCGGCACCATTGTCGCCATCGGCTTCGACCGCCGCTTCTTCTCGGTGGGCGCGCGTCTGATCGAGCGGCTCGACGGCTTCAGCCTGGCCGATGCCCAGCAGCTCACCGACAGCCTGCTGTGCGAATGCCGGGCCGCGTCCGTGGCCCGGGTCGACGCCGACAACACCTTCGTGCTCACCCTGCTGGACGGTCTCTCGGTCAATGAGGAGCTGGTGCTCGCCACGCTCAACTCGGCGCTGGGCAGCATCACCAGCCTGGGCGGCTCCGCCGGCGACGACTACCGGCTGTCCGGTACCTACGTCTACAGCGACGGCGCCTTCCACAGCAACGCCGCCATGGTGCTGATGATCAACAGCACCTTGGATTTCGAGGTGTTCAGCTTCCATCACCTGCGCCCGGCCACGGTGAAACTGGTGGTCACCGCCGCCGACGCCGAACGGCGGGTGGTCCAGGAGCTCAACGCGGAACCGGCGGCGGAAGCCTACGCCCGCCTGGTCGGCGTGCCGGTGGCGGAACTGGACGACGTGGTGTTCGCCCGTTACCCGCTCGCTGTGCGCATCAACAACGACTACTACGCCCGCTCGATTCAGCGGGTCAACGACGACCTCAGCCTGTCGTTTTACTGCGCGGTGGAAAACGGCATCGTGCTCACCGCCATGCACACCGGCTCGATTCTCGACGAGCTGGACCAGACCCTCAGCGACATCGAGGAGCGCCTCGGCCCGGCCTGGGTGACGCTGGGCTGCGATTGCTGCCTGCGCCGCCAGGAAATCGAAGCGGACGGCACCGTCGACCAGGCCTCGGCGCTGCTGCGCCGGCACAGCGTGGTGGGCTTCAACACCTACGGCGAGCAGTTCAACGGCATGCACATCAACCAGACCATGACGGGGGTGGCGATTGGCCGAAAACAACGCGCCCGACAATGAGCCGGCGTCACCCTGGGACCTCCACGAAGCGCGTCTGATGGCGGAAAACGCCCGCCTGCGCCGCATCTGCGATGCGCTCATCGAACGGGTGGAAGAGAGCAACGTGGCGCCCACCGCGCCCTACGCCGCCTTCCAGCACTCGGTGGTGCTGGCCGAGCAGGTGCGCGAGCGCACCCAGGCCCTGCGCGAAGCGAACCAGCAACTGCTGGACGAAATCGAAGAGCGCCGGCGGGTGGAATCGCGGCTGCGCGAGGCCACCGAAAAAGCCGAGCGCGCCAACATCTCCAAGACCAAGTTCGTGGCCGCCGTCAGCCATGATCTGATGCAGCCGCTCAACGCCGCCCGCCTGTTCACCAGCGCCCTGCAGGACCAGCCCGACCACAACACCCAGTTCATGCTCAGCCATATCGACACCGCGCTGCTGGATCTGGAATCGCTGATCACCACCCTGGCCGACGCCTCCAAGCTCGACGCCGGCGTGGTCAGCGCCGAACCGGGGGTGTTCCCCCTGCGCCGTCTGCTCGACGTGCTCGCCGAGGAATACCGGCAAATGGCCGCCGCCAAGGGGCTGCGCCTGCGCTACGTGCCCAGCTCGGCGGTGGTGCGCTCCGACCCACAGTTGCTCAGCCGCGTGATGCGCAACCTGCTCTCCAACGCGGTGCGCTACACCGACCAGGGTTCGATTTTGCTCGGCTGCCGCCGGCGCGGCGAGCGGGTGGAAGTGGTGGTGGCGGACACCGGCATCGGCATCGGCGACGATCAGATCGGCGATATTTTCCAGGAATTCAAACGCGGCGCCCGGGCGGTCAAATACCACGAGCGGGGCCTCGGCCTGGGCCTGTCCATCGTCGAAAAAATCAGCCGTATCCTCGATCACCCGCTGACGGTGCGCTCGCGGGAAAACCGGGGCTCGCGCTTCGCCCTGCAATTGCCGCTGGCGCGGCTCAGCGCCGCCGAGGCCCGCGCCATGGAACCGGCCGCCGACGCCGGGCGCACCCTGGCCGGGCGCCGCGTCTGGGTGGTCGATAACGACCGTGCCATCTGCTCCGGCATGCGCACCCTGCTGGAACAATGGGGCTGCCGGGTGGCGGCGGCGGAATCCGTGGCGGCGCTGGCCGAGCACCTGGACCCGCGCCTCGACCCGGCCGACGTGCTGCTGATGGACTACCACCTGGATCCCGGCGGCGACAACGGCATGACCGTCGCCGACGCCCTCAACCGCGACCGCCGTCGGGCCGGCGCCGACCCCCTGCCGGTGATCATGCTCACCGCCGACCGCGGCCCCTACCTGAAGCAGCGCTGCGCCCGCGACGGCCACACCCTGATCTACAAACCGGTCAAACCGATGAAGCTCAAACTGGCCTTGCAGCACACCCTCACACGGGCGCCGGCCACCAGCGGCCCCGCGACTAAATAAGGGGGGCGTTTAGTACCGAAGTAGCATTCGGGCCACCGGGTATCGGCGATAACCTCAAGGAAATACACGCCACGAGGTGTCCCGACATGATCTATCACAATCCCGGCAGCGAAGGCGCGGTCGTCGCCTTCAACGAACGCTACGACAACTACATCGGCGGCCAGTGGGTGGCGCCCGTCAAAGGCCAGTACTTCGACAACGTCAGCCCGGTCAACGGCCGGGTGTTCTGCCAGATTCCGCGCTCCTCCGCCGAGGACATCGACCTGGCGCTGGACGCCGCCCACCGCGCGGCCCCCGCCTGGGGCAAAACCTCCGCCGCCGAGCGCGGCAACCTGCTGCTCAAGATCGCCGACCGCATCGAGCAAAACCTGGAAGCCCTGGCCGTCGCCGAAACCTGGGACAACGGCAAAGCGGTGCGCGAAACCCTCAACGCCGACATCCCGCTGGCGGTGGATCACTTCCGCTATTTCGCCGGCTGCATCCGCGCCCAGGAAGGCACCGCCGCCGACATCGACGCCAACACCGTGGCCTACCATTTCCATGAACCGCTGGGCGTGGTGGGGCAGATCATCCCCTGGAATTTCCCGATCCTGATGGCCACCTGGAAGCTGGCGCCGGCGCTCGCCGCCGGCAACTGCGTGGTGCTCAAGCCCGCCGAACAGACCCCGGCGTCGATCCTCAAGCTGATGGAAATCATCGGCGACCTGCTCCCCGAAGGCGTGCTCAACATCGTCAACGGCTACGGCGAGGAAGCCGGCCAGGCCCTGGCCTCCAGCAAGCGCATCGCCAAGATCGCCTTCACCGGCTCCACCCCGGTGGGCTCGCACATTCTCAAATGCGCGGCGGAAAACATCATTCCCTCCACCGTGGAGCTGGGCGGCAAATCCCCCAACATTTATTTCTCCGACATCATGAAGGCGGAGCCGGAGTTCATCAGTAAAGCGGTGGAAGGTCTGGTGCTGGCGTTCTTCAACCAGGGCGAAGTGTGCACCTGCCCGTCACGGGCGCTGATCCAGGAAGACATGTACGACGAGTTCATGGCCATGGTGCTGGAACGCACCAAAACCATTAAGCGCGGCAACCCCCTGGACACCGACGTGCAGGTGGGTGCTCAGGCCTCCCGCGAGCAGTTCGACAAGATCATGTCCTACATGGAAGTGGCCCGGAACGAGGGCGCCCAGTTCCTCACCGGCGGCGACAAGGAAACCCTGGACGGCGACCACGGCGAGGGCTATTACATTCAGCCCACGCTGCTCAAGGGCGACAACAAAATGCGCGTGTTCCAGGAAGAAATCTTCGGGCCGGTGGTGGCCGTCACCACCTTCAAGGACGAAGCGGAAGCCCTGGCCATCGCCAACGACACCGAGTTCGGCCTCGGCGCCGGCGTCTGGAGCCGCGACATGAACGTGGCCTTCCGCATGGGCCGCGGCATCCAGGCCGGCCGCGTGTGGACCAACTGCTACCACGCCTATCCGGCCCACGCCGCCTTCGGCGGCTACAAGAAATCCGGCATCGGCCGCGAGACCCACAAGATGATTCTCGACCACTACCAGCAAACCAAGAATCTGCTGGTCAGCTACGACATCAATCCGCTCGGCTTTTTCTGAACCGGCTCGGGAGAGCCGACCCCCCCAAGGCTTGTGTTTGCCTTGACCCTTTTCCCCGCCCCATCCCCTGGGGCGGTTTTTTTGGTTTGAGCGGGGGGGGACTCCATCAGGGGCGAGGTACCGGGCAGGGCTGCCCAGGGCACGCCGCGAGTACATCCCTGTAGGCTCGGATTTGGCCATCCCTGGCCAAATACGGTCCTGGGCAGCCCTGCCCGGTACCTCGCTGATGCGAAGCGTTCACCGCCACGGGTCACAAAACCGCCAGGACCTTTCTACGAAGCTCGGATTGTGGGAGCTTGCCTTGCAAGCGAAAGGCCGGCTTTGCCGGCCGGCAGGATTCCAGAGAGGGTGTTTGTGCTGCGGTTAGAAAGGTCTCTGGGATCCTGCCGGGAGCTGCGCTCCCTTTCGCGGGCAAGGCCCGCTCCCACAACAACCAGTTCTTTAGCAGCCGTGGCGGTGAAGTTTCCAAGGAGCGCCGGGCTCACCCGATCCCGGCGCGGGCTTTCTGGAGGGGCCGGCTGCCGAAGAATCACCAGGCGTAGGAGGCGCCGGCGTAGAAGTGCCGGCCCGGGGCGGGCTCGAAGTAGCCGCGGTCGGCGGGGTCGGGCCGGTCGCTGTTCGCGTTGATGCGCAGGTTGCTGAAGTAGTCTTCGTCGAACAGATTGTTGACCCCGGCGTGCAGGGTCAGCTCGCCGCGGTTCAGGCGCCAGGCCTTGCCGCCGCGCAGACCGGCTACTACGTAGTCGTCCACTTCCGTTTCATTGGTGTTCTCGGCGAACACGTCGCTGCTGTATTGCGCGTTGGCGATCAGGAACAGGCCGTCGACGCCGCGCCAGGCGGCTTCCGCGAACAGGTGGTGGCGGGGCAGGCCGGGCAGCCGGTTGCCGCTCACGTCCTCATCCTGCTGGTCGTCGTAGAACCGTTGGAACTGGTAGTCGGAGTAGGTGTACGCCAACGTCAGCGTTAGGGTGTCGGTGGTCAGGTGCTCCAGCATCAGCTCGGCGCCGTCGCGGCGGGTGCGGGCGGCGTTGTCGTAGAAGGTGCGCCCGCCCAGTTCGTAAGGGGTGATTTCGTCGCGCACCTCGACCCGGAACAGCGCCAGTTCGTAGAACAGCCGGTCGCCCAGCTGGCCGCGCCCGCCGATTTCCCGGTTGAGCGCTTTCTGCGGCTCCAGGTCCGGGTTGAAGCCGCCGGCGCCGGACGGGTTGGCGAGCTCGGTGAAGGTGGGCGTTTCGAAGGCGTTGCTGACCGTGGCGTAGACGCCGTGGCGGGGGTGGTAGCGCCAGTTGAGGCCAGCGCTGTAGCTGCTTTCGGTGAAGTCCTGGTCGCCGCTGTCGTCGCCGTCGGCGAGCAGGTCGTCGTCGATGTCCAGGCGCACCCGGTCGGCGCGGGCGCCCAGGGACAGGGTCAGGGCGTCGCTGAGGTCGGTATCGGTCTGCACGAATACGCCGCTGGCGGTGGCGGTCTGGTCTTCGTCGGCGGTCAGGCCGGTGACCTGGCCGTCCGCGTTCACCGAACGGCGCCCCCGGTCGTCGCGCTGCTGGTCCGCGTCCACGCCCACCAGGAAGCGGTGCGCCAGGCCGAACGCCCGCACCCGGTCCACGTACTCGAGGCGTACACCGTAGAACAACCGCTCATAGTCGATCAGGCTGCTGCCGGGGAAGGGCAACTGCTGGGTGAAATCCCGTTGCGTGACGAAGGCGCGGGCGCGCAGCTCCCCGCCCAGGCTACGGTCCCGGTAGAGCACGCCGAGCCGTTGCTGGCTGACTTCCTGGCCGGCGTCCAGCAGGTTGGAAAAGCGCGCCGCCTGGTCCCGGTCTTCTTCCACCTGGGCGCGGGTCAGGCCGCCCGGGTCCTGGGCCACCGGCGTGTCCATGGCGATGAAGAACAATTCCAGGTCCCGGTCTTCGGAGAGCGCCCGGCCCACCCGCGACGTGAGCAGATACTTTTCCATCTCGCTCTGCTCGCGCTGCCCCTGATAGCGCAGCCCGGTCAGGCTCAGGTAATGATGGTTGCCGCCGTCCGCGCCGCCCAGCTGCAGGCGGGTCTTGCGGAAGCCGTCGCTGCCGCCGGCCACGCTGAAGCGCTGCGGATACACCAGGTCGGCGCCGCTGCGGGTGGTCATGTCCACCACGCCGCCGCTGGCGTTGCCGTACAGCACCGACGCCGGCCCGCGCAGCACGGTCAGTGATTCCAGCGCGTCCAGGTCGATGGCGTCCACCTGCGACTGGCCGTCGGGCAGGGTTTCCGGGAAGCCGTCCACGTTGAGGCGCAGGCCGCGCACGCCGAATGGCGCCCGCGCGCCGAAGCCACGGCTGGACAGGCGCAGGCCCTGGGCGAAGTTGTAGCGGTTCTGCAGATAGAGCCCGGGCACCCGCGCCAGGCTCTCGTCCAGTTGCAGGCCGGGCTGGCCCTGTTGGGTTTGTTGGGTGTCCACCACGGTGGCGGCGCCGGGCAGATCGGCCAGATCGCGCTCCAGGCGCGTGCCGCCCACGGTCACCGTTTCCAGCCGGTTGCCACCGTCCCCGGAGGGGGCCTGGGCGGTCGCCAGCGCCGGGAAAACAGAAAGCAGAAGGGCGGTCAGAGGCAACGACGGGCGAACCGGGTGGCCCATGGGCGAACTCCTTGTCGGGCGGAAGGGCGGAGACGCCAGTGTGTTGGATTCGGCGGCGCTAATCCAACTTGCCCACCTGGATGGCGCGGTCGGGGAACACGCCGCCGCCCAGGGCCCGGTACAGGGTGATGCGGTTGGCCAGCTTCTGCAGGCGCACGGAAACCAGCTCCTGTTCCGCGCTCAGCAGCTCGCGGCGCGCGTCCAGCACCGCCAGGTAGTCGTCGGCGCCCTGTTCGTAGCGGGCTTGCGCCAGGGTCAGGCTGCGGCGGGTGGCGGTGACCAGGGCACTTTGCGCCTGCTCTTGCTCGGTGAAGCTGCCGCGCGCCTGCAGCGCGTCGGAGACTTCCTGGAACGCGGTCTGGATGGTCTGCTCGTAGCGGGCCACGTTCTGGTCGCGGCGCACTTCGGCCAGGTCCAGGTTGGCCCGGTTGCGACCGCCGCTGAAGATCGGCAGGGAAATACTCGGCGAGAACGACCAGCTTTCCGAGCCGCTGTCGAACAGGCCGGACAGTTCGCTGCTGGCGGTGCCGGCGGAGCCGGTCAGGGTAATGCGCGGGAAGAACGCCGCCCGCGCCGCTCCGATGTTGGCGTTGGCCGCTTTCAGATTGTATTCGGCCTGCTGGATATCCGGCCGCTGGCGCAGTACCGCCGAGGGCACCCCGGCGGGGATTTCCGGCAGCGCCGCCAACTCACTGTCCAGATCCTCCGCCGGGCTGTCCGGCAGCGGCGGCAGCGGGGCGCCCACCAGCACCGCCAGGGCGTTGCGGTCCTGGGCCACCAGCCGCGTGAAGCGAGCCTGGTTGGCGCGCGCGGTTTCCAGTGCCACCTGCGCCTGGCGCAGCTCCAGTTCCGAACCCAGGCCCAGATCAATGCGGCCTTCCACCAGGTCCAGGGATTCCTGCTGGGCCTCCACGGTTTCCCGGCTGATGCGCAGATTACGGCGGTCCGCCTGCAGCGTCAGCCAGGCGTTCGCCACCTCCGACACCAGCGTGATGTGGGCGCTGCGGCGCGCTTCCTCGGTGGCCAGATACTGCTGCAGGGCGGATTGCTTCAGGCTGCGCAGCCGCCCGAACAGATCCACCTCGTAGGCGGCCACGCCCAGGCCCACGCTGTACTGGGTCTGGATCTCGCTGTCGCCGGTCTGGGTCAGATCCGCCGGCAGGCGCTGGCGAGTCCCGTCGCCGTCCACGGACAGCTCCGGGTACAGCGCCGAGCCCTCGATGCGGTACTGGGCACGGGCCTCGGCCACGTCCAGCAGCGCCAGACGCAGGTCCCGGTTGTTGCTCAGCGCGGTGCGGATCAGCTGCTGCAACTGTGGATCCTGAAACAGGGCTTCCCAGCCCGGCAGCACCAGTGGGTCGTCGGCCCCGCCGTCACCGGCGATGGCCGGCACCGGCGACGCCGGCTGCTGGTAATCCGGCGCCAGGGTGCAGCCGGCGATGGCCAGCGTGGCGAGCAGCGCGGTCAGGGCTTTCGGGTTCATTCTCGCACCTCTTTCTTACCGGTCAGCGGCACGCCGGACAACTTGCGCACCACCACGTAGAACAGCGGGATAAAGAAGATCGCCAGCACCGTGGCGGCGGTGATGCCGCCGAACACGCCGGTACCGATCGCGTTACGCGCCCCGGAGCCGGCGCCGCTGCTCAGCATCAGCGGCGTTACGCCCAGGCCGAACGCCAGCGAGGTCATCAGAATCGGACGCAGCCGCATACGGGTCGCCTCCAGGGTGGCGTCCAGCAGGGCGCGGCCCTGGTCCTCCAGGTCCTTGGCGAACTCGGCGATCAGAATCGCGTTCTTCGCCGACAGGCCGATGGTGGTCAACAGCCCCACCTGGAAGAAGACGTCGTTCTCGAGCCCGCGCAGGGTGGCGCCGAACACCGCGCCGATAATGCCCAGCGGCACCACCAGCATCACCGCGAACGGAATCGACCAGCTTTCATAGAGCGCCGCCAGGCTCAGGAACACCACCAGCAACGACAGCGCGTACAGCAGCGGCGCCTGGTTACCGGACTGGCGCTCCTGGAAGGACAGGCCGGTCCATTCGTAACCAATGCCCGCCGGCAGGTCCGCCGCCAGCGATTCCATCGCCGCCATGGCTTCACCGGTACTGTGGCCGGGCGCCGCATTACCCTGGATGTTCATCGACGACAGGCCGTTATAGCGCTCCAGCTGCGGCGAACCGTAGATCCACTCGCCGCTGGCGAAGGTCGAGAACGGCACCATTTCGCCGGCGTCGTTGCGCACGTACCAGTCGCCGATGTCCTCGGGCAGCATGCGGAAGGGCGCGTCGCCCTGCACATAGACCCGTTTCACCCGACCCCGGTCGACGAAGTCGTTCACATAGCTGGAGCCCCAGGCCACCGCCAGGGTGTTGTTGATCTGCGACAGGGAGATGCCCATCGCCTGCGCTTCCGCGCGGTCCACGTTGAGCTTGTACTGGGGCGTATCCGCCAGGCCGTTGTGACGCACTCCGGCCAGCGCCGGATGCTGATTGGCGGCGCCCAGCAACTGATCGCGGGCCGCGGACAGTGCCTCGTGGCCGAGGCCCGCCTGGTCCTGCAACTGGAAGTTAAAGCCGTCGGAGGTGCCCAGCGCCGGAATCGAAGGCGGGTTGAGAGCAAAAATCACCGCCTCGCGGATGGTCGAGAAATAGCCCATGGAGCGCTGTACCACATTCTGCACGCCGTCCGTGGACAGGTCCCGTTCCGACCAGTCCTTCAGGCGTACGAAGGCGATGCCCGAGTTCTGGCCACGGCCGGCGAAGCTGAAGCCGGCCACGGTGAAGATCGATTCCACCGCGCCCTGCTCCTCGTTGAGGAAGTAGTTCTCCATCTTCTTCAGCACTTCGATGGTCTGCCCCTGGGTGGAGCCCACCGGCAGCTGCACCTGGGTGAGCATGATGCCCTGGTCCTCATCGGGCAAAAACGCCGACGGCAGACGCATGAAGGCGAACGCCAGCACGCCGACAATGGCCACGTAGATCAGCAGGTAGCGGCCACGGCGGCCGATGATTTTTTCCACCCGGCTCTGGTAGCCACGGCTGGCGCGGTCAAAGTTGCGGTTGAACCAGCCGAAAAAGCCCTTGGTTTTCTGGTGGTCGGCGTGGATCGGCTTGAGCATGGTGGCGCACAGCGCCGGCGTCAGAATCAACGCCACCAGCACCGACAGCACCATGGCGGACACAATGGTGATCGAGAACTGGCGGTAAATGGCGCCGGTGGAGCCGGGGAAGAACGCCATCGGAATAAACACCGCGGACAGCACCAGGGCGATGCCCACCAGCGCGCCGGTGATCTGGCCCATGGATTTGCGTGTTGCCTCCCGGGGCGAGAGGCCGTCCTCTACCATCACCCGTTCCACGTTCTCCACCACCACGATGGCGTCGTCCACCAACAGGCCGATGGCCAGCACCATGCCGAACATGGTCAGGGTGTTCACGGTAAAGCCGAACGCCAGCAGAATCGCGAAGGTGCCCAGCAACACCACCGGCACCGCGATGGTGGGAATCAGCGTGGCGCGGAAATTTTGCAGGAACAGGAACATCACCAGGAACACCAGGGCGATGCCTTCAAACAGGGTTTTCACCACCTCCATGATGGAGATTTCCACGAACGGAGTGGTGTCGTAGGGGTAGGAGACCTGGATGTTGTCCGGGAACAGCGGGCGCAGCTCTTCCAGCTTGGCGCGTACCGCCTCGGCGGTGTCCAGCGCATTGGCGCCGGTCGCCAGGTTGATACCCAGGCCCGCCGCCGGCGAGCCGTTGAAGCGGCCCTGCACCTGATAGTTTTCCGAGCCCAGTTCCACCCGCGCCACGTCGCCCAGCAACACCCGCGAGCCGTCGTCGTTGACGCGCAGCAGAATCCGTTTGAACTCATCCGGGTCTTCCAGCCGCGTCTGCGCGATGATCGAGGCGTTCAGTTGCTGGCCTTCCACCGCCGGCGCACCGCCCAGCTGGCCGCCGGCCACCTGGTTGTTCTGCGCCTCCACCGCGGCGATCACGTCCGCCGGAGTGAGGTTGTACTGGTTCAGGTCATCCGGGTTGAGCCAGATGCGCATCGCGTACTGGGAGCCGAACAACTGAATCTGGCCCACGCCCTGCACCCGGCTCATCGGGTCCTGCACATTGGCGGCGACGAAATCGGCCAGGTCCGAGCGGCTCATGGAGCCGTCCTTGGAGTTGAACGCCACCACCATCAGGAAGGAGTCCGAGGACTTGGTCACCTGCACGCCTTGCTGCTGCACTTCCTGCGGCAGCAACGGCGTCGCCAGTTGCAGTTTGTTCTGCACCTGTACCTGAGCGATGTCCGGGTTGGTGCCCGGTGCGAAGGTGATCGCGATCTGGGCATTGCCCGCCGAGTCACTGGTGGAAGTGATGTACAGCAGGTTGTCGATGCCGTTCATTTGCTGCTCGATCACCTGGGTGACCGAGTCTTCCACCACCTTTGCCGAGGCCCCCGGGTAGGTGGCCTCGATGGTCACCTCCGGCGGCGCCACCGTGGGGTACTGCTCCACCGGCAGGTTGTAGATCGAAAGCACCCCGGCGAGCATCATGACGATGGCGATCACCCAGGCGAAAATCGGTCTGTCGATAAAAAATCTGGCCATGATAATCCCCGATTACTGGTTTTCGCCGCCGCCCATCTGGGCGCCGCTTGAAGCCGGGTTCTCGCCGCCGAGACCTTCCTGCCGCTCTTGCTGCTTCTGTTCGGGCGGCGTCTCGCCTTTTTCCGCCTGCGGGCCGGCCTCGGCCTGTTCTTCATCCACCTTCACCGGCTTGATGGTCATGCCCGGCTGGATTTTTTGCAGGCCTTCCACGATCAAGCGGTCGCCGCCGCTCAGGCCTTCCGCGATCAACCAGCGGTTGCCCACGGCCCGTTCGGTGGTCACGTTGCGCCGCTCCACCTGGTCGTTCTCGTTGATCACCATGGCCGTGGCCTGGCCGGTGGAGTCCCGGGCCACGCCCTTCTGCGGCACCAGGATCGCGTCGCTGCGCTCACCCTCGGGGAGTTTGGCGCGCACGAACATGCCCGGCAGCAGGTCGCCGTCCGGGTTGGGGAACAGGGCCCGCAGCGTCACCGAGCCGGTGCTTTCTTCCACCGCGTACTCGGAGAACTGCAGCACGCCCTCGTGCTTGTACTCGCTGCCGTCTTCCATCAGCAGGGTGACCCGCGCCTTGTCGTCGCCCACCTTTTCCAGCTCGCCGTTTTCCAGCGCCTGACGCAGGCGGCGCAGCTCCCGGGCGGACTGGGTCAGATCCACGTAAATCGGGTCCAGCTGGCGGATCGTGGCCAGAGTCTGCGCCTGGTTGGCGGTCACCAGCGCCCCGGCGGTCACCGCGGAGCGGCCGATGCGGCCACTGATGGGCGCCTCCAGGGTGGTGTAATCCAGGTTGGTGCGGGCGCTGCTCAGCGCCGCCCGGGCCGCCGCCACCTGGGCCTGGTTCTCGCCCAGCGCGGCCTCCGCTTCGTCATACTCCTGCTGGCTCACCGCTTTCATATCCAGCAGCTTCTCGAACCGCTCCGCGCGCAGCCGGGTGGACTTCAGCGTCGCCTGGGCCCGCGCCAGCTCCGCCCGGGCGCTCTCCACATCCGCCTGGTACAGGCTGTCGTCGATGCGGTACAGCGGCTCGCCTTTCTCCACCAGCTGGCCTTCCTCGAACAGCCGCTCCTCGATGATGCCGTTGACCTGCGGGCGCACCTCGGCCACCTGGTGCGGGGTGGTGCGGCCGGGCAACTCGCTGGTGAGGGTGAACGGCTCGGGCGTGACAGCGATAAAGCCGGCTTCCGGTGGCGGCCGATCGCCGCCCGTCTGGTCGTCGCCGCCGCAGGCGGCCAGGGCGAGACTGAGAAATAGGGCAATCGGTAAAGCAACCGGAGCTGTGCGCATGGGAACCTCGGTTTTTCTATTAAAAGCGGATGGAAAAACAGCTTGGGAGTATACATACATTCAGAAACGTATGTATAGTGAATAAACTATGAAACAACCGTGCATCATCACAGGAGTAGCCGATGGTCAGGCGCACTAAGGCGGAAGCCCTCGAAACCCGCGAGCAGATCATTGATGCCGCCGAGCGCGTGTTTCATAAAAAGGGTGTGTCCCGTTCCTCGCTGAATGACATCGCCGAGGAAGCGGGCGTCACCCGTGGTGCGATCTACTGGCATTTCAAGAACAAGCACGATGTCTTCGTGGCCATGACCGAACGGCACCGGCTGCCCATGGAATCCCTCTCCCAGCAAGCGGAAAGCCCGGACGAGACCGACCCGCTGGGCAAGCTCCGCGAACTGTTGATCTATGTGCTCCACGATACCGTGCGAGATCCGTGCCGGAAACGTGTGTTCGAAATCATCTTCCACAAATGCGAGTTCACCGCCCAGACCGACCCGCTCATGGCCAGGCAACAAGAGACCTACCTGGACGGCTCCGACATGATTCGCCGTACTCTCAATAATGCCATCGCCCAAGGGCAGCTGCCCGACACGCTCAATATCGAGCGCGCCATCACCATGTTGCACGTGCAGATGACCGGCATGCTCTACACCTGGCTGCTGATTCCCGAGGCCTTCGACCTGGAAGCGGAGGCCGAACACTTCGTTGATTGCTACCTGGGCAGCCTGCGCGAGTGCCCGTCCCTGTCCGGTCGGTAATTTCGGAACATCGTTCCGAAAAATTTGACGCGACCATCCGGTCATGCCACATTTCGGGGCCGATTCAAGACCAGAATAAACACCGAGGAGAGCCCCCCGATGTTGCCCCTTTCCGACCGGGCCCAGGCCCTGTATGACCAGCTCGTTGCCTTCATGGACGCCCACGTGTACCCCGCCGAGGCCGTCTACGCCGAGCAGCACGGCAACAGCGACGATCGCTGGACTCCGCCGCCGATCATTAAGGAACTGAAGAAAAAAGCCAAAGCCGAAGGGCTCTGGAACCTGTTCTTGCCGGAGAGCGAGCACGGCGCCGGCCTTAACAACTACGACTACGCGCACCTGTGCGAAGTAATGGGTCGCAGCGCCATCGCTCCGCAGATCTTCAACTGCGCCGCGCCGGATACCGGCAACATGGAAGTGCTGGCCCGCTACGGCACCCCGGAACAACAGGAACAATGGCTCAAGCCGCTGCTCAACGGCGAGATCCGCTCCTGCTTCTCGATGACCGAGCCGGCGGTGGCCTCGTCCGACGCCACCAACATCTGCACCGAGATCAAGCGTGACGGTGACGACTACGTCATCAATGGCCGCAAGTGGTGGTCCTCCGGCGCCATGTCCAGCGAGTGCAAGATCGCCATCGTGATGGGCAAGAGCAACCCGGACGCGCCGCGCCACCAGCAGCAGTCCCAGATCCTGGTGCCGCTGGACACCCCCGGCGTGAACATCGAGCGCGCCCTGCACGTGTACGGCTACGACCACGCCCCCAAGGGCCACGCGGAAATCAGCTTCACCGACGTTCGGGTGCCGGCCAGTAACCTGATTCTCGGCGAAGGCCGCGGCTTCGAAATCGCCCAGGGCCGTCTTGGCCCGGGCCGCATCCACCACTGCATGCGCTCCATCGGCGTCGCCGAGCGCGCCCTGGAAGCCATGTGCAAGCGGGTGGAAGAGCGCGAGGCCTTCGGCCGCAAGCTGTCCCAGTTCGATTCGATCCGCAAGAACATCGCCCGCTCGCGCCTGGAGATCGAGCAGGCCCGGCTGATGACCCTGAAAGCGGCGCACATGATGGACACCGTCGGCAACAAGGTGGCCCGCCAGGAAATCGCCATGATCAAGGTGATCGCCCCGGAAATGGCCGCCAACGTGGTCGACCGCGCGATTCAGGTGCACGGCGCCCTGGGCGTCAGCCAGGACACCTTCCTGGCCAGTGCCTGGGCCAACCTGCGCACCCTGCGGCTGGCCGACGGCCCCGACGAGGTGCATCTGGACAGCATCGCCAAGCTCGAATTGGGCCGCTACCGATAAGAACGAATCCCGGGAGAACAACAATGAGCAAACTCTTCGATCTGAAAGGCAAGGTCGCCCTGATCACCGGCTCCACCAAGGGCATCGGTAAGGCCATCGCCGAGGAAATGGCCGCCGCCGGCGCCAAGGTGGTGATCTCCAGCCGTAAGCCGGAGCCCTGCCACGACGTCTGCGAGGCGATCAAGGCCGCCGGCGGCGAGGCCATCGCGGTGCCCTGCAACGTCGGCAAAAAAGACGACCTGATGAACCTGGTCGACGAAACCCTGGCCGCTTTCGGCCGCATCGATATTCTGGTCTGCAACGCCGCCACCAACCCGGTCTACGGCCCCACCTCCGAGCTCACCGACGAGGCCTGGGACAAGATCATGGACACCAATGCCAAGGGCACCTTCTGGCTGTGCAACCGGGTGCTGCCGGAGATGGACAAGAACGGCGGCGGCAATGTGATTATTATTTCCAGCATCGCCGGCCTGCGCGGCAACGCCACGATCGGCACCTACGGGGTGTCCAAGGCCGCCGAGGCGGCCCTGGCGCGTAACCTGGCGGTGGAGTGGGGGCCGCGCAACATCCGCGTTAACAGCATCGCCCCCGGCCTGGTGCGTACCGATTTCGCCAAGGCGCTCACCGAGGATCCGGTGCGCCGCCAGCGCGCCGAAGAGCGCACCCCGGTGCGGCGCATCGGCGAGCCGGTGGACATTGCCGGCGTGGCGCTGTTCCTGGCCAGCCCGGCCAGCGCCTATGTCACCGGGCAGACCATCGTCGCCGACGGCGGCGAAACCATTTGTTAGCGACCGGCGTTATGGAACAGCTCTTGTGGGAGCGGGCCCTGCCCGCGAAAGGGTGGGGCCCGCTCCCACCTTGATTCGAGGAATAGTTATGGAAGGTCAACCGGAAATCGTCCCTGTCCTTGAGGCGCATCGCCTCGACGAAGCGCGCCTTGCCGAATATTTGAAAGAGCAGGGTTTGCTGGATGGCGCGCTCAAGGTGCGTCAGTTCCAGGGCGGGCAGTCCAACCCCACCTATCTGCTGCAAAGCGGCGACCGCGAGTACGTGCTGCGCAAGAAACCGCCCGGCAAGGTGCTGCCCTCCGCCCACCAGGTGGACCGGGAATACCGGGTGATGAAGGCGCTTGGCGAGCACAGCGATGTGCCGGTGCCGGCCATGCACGTGCTCTGTGAAGACGACGCGGTGATCGGCACCAGCTTCTATGTGATGGATTTCGTGCCCGGCCGGGTGTTCACCCAGCCGCAATTGGAAGCCCTGCCCAAGGACCAGCGCGCCGGCCTCTACAACGACAAGATCGACACCCTGGCCAAACTGCACAGCGTCGACTACCAGGCCGCCGGGCTGGGCGATTTCGGCAAGCCCAAGGGCTATGTGGAGCGCCAGGTGAAACGCTGGAGCGCTCAGTATGAAGCCTCCAAGACCGATGAAATGCCGGCCATGGATAACCTGATGGCGTGGCTGGCGGACAATATTCCCCAGGATGACAGCGCCGCCATCGCCCATGGCGATTTCCGCCTCGGCAATCTGTTGGTGGATAACCGCACCCCTGACGTGGTGGCGGTGCTTGACTGGGAACTGGCCACCATCGGTCACCCGCTCGCCGACCTGGCCTATTGCTGCCTGCCGTACCACATGCCCCACGGCGTGAACGGCGTGCGCGGCCTCGACGGCCTGGATCTGCGCGCCCGCGGCATCCCCGACGAGCAGAGCCTGCTGCAGCGTTACTGCGAAGGCGCCGGCCGTGACGGCATTAACGATTGGCCGGTGTTCCTGGCCTTTGCCTTGTTCCGTTCCGCGGCTATTCTGCAAGGCGTTTACGCCCGCGCCCTGCAAGGCAACGCCAGCAACCGCAACGCCCTGGAAGTGGGCAAGCGGGCCGGGCTGATCGCCGAGCGCGGCTGGCAAATCGCGCGCACACACAAGTAATAGTTAACAGTTAACAGTGAATAGTGAACAGTTATGAAGCCGTTTGGCAGGATTTTGTTGACCAATGATGACGGCATTGACGCGCCGGGCCTGAAGATCGCCGAGGACATCGCCGCGCAGCTCGCCGAGGAAGTCTGGGTGGTGGCGCCGGAGCACGATCAGAGCGGGGTGGGGCAGGGCATTTCCCTGCATACGCCGCTGCGCGTCTACAGCCATGGGGAGCGGCGCTTCGCGGTGTCCGGCACCCCCGCCGACTGCGTCATGTTCGCGATGGCCGAATGGTTCGGGGACGAAGCGCCGGATCTGGTGCTGTCCGGCGTCAACTGCGGCGCCAACCTGAGTGATTCGGTGATGTATTCGGGCACCGTCGGCGCGGTACTCGCCGCCGCCCACCTGGGCCTGCCGGGCATCGCCCTGAGCCAGGCGTTCGTCGACCGCGCCGCCATCGATTACGCGCCCACCACCCGCTACGCCGCCGGCCTGATCCGCGAGCTGTGGGAGGCCGGCGCCGACCGGGACGGTTACCAGCGCGCCTGCTGGAACATCAACTTCCCCGACCTGCCGGTGGCCGAGCTGCGCGGCAGCCGCTTCACCCGGCAGATCGGCGGCGGCATCGCCGGACCGCGTCTGGTGCACGGCACCGACGGCCGAGGGCTGGCCTACCACTGGCTGTCCTTCGAGCGCCGCCCGTCCAGCATCGACCACCCGCAGTCCGACGTGGTCGCGCTGCGCGACGGGCACATCTCGGTGATGCCGTTGCAACCGACGCGTTGCGACGATGCGCTTGCCGACGAATGCTTCGAGCAGGGCGACCGGCCTTTGCCCCGCTAAGGTAAGATCGGAGCACCTTGTGGGAGCGGGCCAAATGCGAAACCATATTCCAAAATAGTATTGACGCCCCCGGGGCGCCATGTCAGATTGACCGCTTGGTCAACTTCGGTACTGGTTCTGTATCCGCGTTAACAACAACACGGGTCAGGGGCCAGTACTGTCCGCGTATCCGCGGGCCTTACAACAATTCAAGGGAGAGCACAGGCATGTTTGATCGGCATTTTGCCGTCTGGCCGGAGGGGCTGCCACATCAGCTCAAGCTTCCGGAAACCAGCCTTTACAGCAACCTCGAGATTTCCGCACTGCGCTACCCGGATGAGAACGCGATCATCTACTACGATGCGCCCATCACTTACCGGGAACTCAAGCAGCAAGTCGACGCCCTGGCCGGCGAGCTGCAGCATCTGGGCGTGGAAAAAGGCGACCGGGTGATGCTGTTCATGCAGAACGCACCGCAGTTCATCATCGGTTACTACGCCATTCTGCGCGCCAACGCCATTGTCGTGCCGATCAACCCGATGAACCGCAGCGCCGAGCTCGAGCATTACCTGCAGGACACCCAGGCCTCCGTGTGTGTCTGTAGCCAGGAAGTGTTCCCGCACATCGAGTCGCTGATCGGTCATGAGCGTCTGCGCCATGTGATCGTCGCCGCCTACAGCGACTACATTCATCCGCAGACCGACCTGGACCTGCCCGCCGAAGTCGCCGCGCCGGCCCAGTCGCTCAGCACCGCCGGCACCATCGCCTGGGGCGACGCCCTGGGCGCCGGTCGTCAGCCCGGCGAATTGCTGGTGGGCCCGGACGATCTCGCCGTGTTCCCCTACAGCTCCGGCACCACCGGCGCGCCCAAGGGCTGCATGCACACCCACCGCTCGGTGATGGCCACCTGCGTGCACGGCGCCGCCTGGCGCTCCGGCGGCGGTCGCGAGGGCGTGACCCTGTCGACGCTGCCGTATTTCCACGTCACCGGCATGCAGGGCGCCATGAACGGCCCCATCTTCCTGGGCTCGTGCATCGTGCTGATGACCCGCTGGGACCGCCGCACCGCCGCCAGGCTGATTGAGCGCTACAAGGTCACCAGCTGGACCAACATCGTCACCATGGCCATCGACCTGCTCTCCGACCCGGACGTGGAAAGTTTCGACCTGTCCAGCCTGGAGAACATCGGCGGCGGTGGGGCGGCCATGCCCGAGGCGGTCTCCGATAAGCTGTTCAAGCTCACCGGCCTGCGCTACATCGAAGGGTACGGCCTGTCCGAGACCATCGCCGCCACCCACATCAACCCCTCCGAGAAGCCCAAAAAGCAATGTCTCGGTATCCCGGTGTTTGACGTGGATTCACGGGTGATCGACGTGGACAGCGGCAAGGAAATGGGCGTCGGCGAAGTGGGCGAGATCATCTCCCGCGGGCCGCAGATTTTCCAGGGCTACTGGAACCGCCCGCTGGAAACCCAGAAAGCCTTCATCGAAATCGACGGCGAACGTTTCTTCCGCACCGGCGACATGGGCTACTACGACGAGGAAGGGTATTTCTTCATCGTTGACCGGGTGAAACGCATGATCAATGCGTCCGGGTTTAAAGTTTGGCCCGCCGAGGTCGAAAGTCTTATGTACCGGCATCCCGCGATCCAGGAAAGCTGTGTCATCTCCGCCCCCCACGAGCGCCGCGGCGAAACCGTGAAAGCCTGTGTGGTGCTGGCCGCCGACCAAAAGGGCAAGGTCAGCGAAGAGGAGATCATCGCCTGGTGCAAGGATCAGATGGCCGCCTACAAGGTGCCTCAGGTCGTCGAGTTCCGCGATGAGCTGCCGCGTTCCCCCACCGGCAAGGTGATGTGGCGCGCCATGCAGGAAGAGGAATGGGCTGACCAGCAACAAAAAGCCTGACAATTCCAAAAACCAAAAAGCTGAAACAACGTCCCGCATTTCGAACGACGCGGATGGGACCACGCCGCTCGCGGGGATGTTGTTTCCGAAATAACACGAACAGGAGGCTCAGCCTTGGACGCGTTTCTTCAGCAAGCGCTTAATGGCCTCACTCTGGGCAGCATCTACGGCCTCGTGGCCCTGGGTCTGACCCTGGTGTACGGCATTTTGCACGTTCCCAACTTTGCCCACGGGGCCCTCTACATGGTGGGCGCCTACATCAGTTATTACATCATGGTGGATCTGGGGCTCAACTACTGGATCGCCATGCTCGGCGCCGGCATCTTCGTGGCCGGTCTGTCGGTGCTCTGCGAACGCCTGGTGTTCCACCCGCTGCGGCACGCGCCGCCGATCCACGACAAGATCGCCGCCATCGGCATTCTGTTGTTCCTGGAAGCGGTGGTGCAGATGTACTGGGGGTCCGACTTCCGGCGCATGCCCACTCCGTACACCAGCATTCTTGAATTCGGCGGTCTGGTGCTGCCGGCCCAGCGGCTGCTGATCATCATCGGCGCCTTCTCGATCATGGGCGCGCTGCACCTGTACCTGAAGAAGACCATGACCGGCTCCACCATCATCGCCATGGCACAGAACCGGGAAGGCGCCTTCCTGGTCGGCATCGACGCCAACCGCGTCGCCATGATGACCTTCGCCATTGCCGGTTTCCTGGCGGCGGTGGGCGCCAGCCTGTTCGCGCCGATCAACCTGGTCTACCCGGCCATGGGGCACCTGGTGATCATGAAGGCGTTCGTGATCATTATTCTCGGCGGCATGGGCAGCATCCCCGGCGCCATTGTCGGCGGTCTGATCATCGGCTTCGCCGAAGCGCTGGGCGGTTACTACGTATCCAGCACCTATAAGGATCTGATCGCCTTCGTTCTGCTGGTGGTGATTCTCTCCATCAAGCCCACCGGCCTGTTCACCAAGGGGGTGCGCTAATGGATCGCATTGCCAACTTCTTCGCCAGCCGGACCATGAAAGTGGTGCTGTTGGCGTTCGCCCTGATTTTCCCGCTGATCGCGGGCAGCGAATACCAGATCTACGTAATGGCACTGGCCTTTATCTGGGCCATCGCCGTGTACGGCTTGAACATCATCACCGGCTTCTGCGGCCAGTTGAACCTGGCTCACGGCGGCTTCTTCGCCATCGGCGCCTATGTGGTGGCGATTCTCACCGTGGACCACGGCTGGGCATTCTGGCCCGCCTTTGTCGCCTCCGGCGTATTCTCGGCGGTGTTCGGTTTCCTGGTGGGTATCGTGTCCCTGCGCCTCAAGGAACACTACTTCGCCATCTTCACCCTGTGCGTGGGTTTCATCATCTACCTGCTGCTGGATAAGTGGGAAGCGCTCACCCATGGCTCCCTGGGCATTATCAACATCGCGCCGCCGGAAGGCTTCGGGTTGATCGATTTCACCCGCACCATTCCGTTCTATTACCTGGTGCTGTTCTTCCTGGTGCTGGCGATCGTGCTGGTGAGCCGTATTTCCAGCTCCCTGGTGGGGCGCACCTTCCTGGCGATTCGTATCAGTGATGACCTGGCCCAGTCCCTGGGCATCAACCTGATGCGCAATAAGGTGCTGGCGTTCGTGCTGTCCACCGTCTACGCCGGCCTCGCCGGTGGTCTGTACGCGGGTGTGGTGCGCTTTATCGGCCCGGCGGAAGCCGAGGTGGTGCACACCTTCGACATCATCACCTACCTGCTGGTGGGCGGTATCGGCACCCTGATGGGCCCGCTGGTGGGCACCATGGCGATCACCTGGCTGACCCAGGCGGTGCAGTCCTTCGAAGAGTACCGGATGATCGTGTTCGGTCCCATGCTGGTACTGCTGGTGATCTTCATGCCCAAGGGCGTGGTCGGCACCTTCCTGACCTGGCGCGGCCGCCGTCTGGCGCGCAAAGCGCCGAGCAAAGAAGGTCAGACCCGTGTCGGCGACAGCGCCACTTCGTCCAAGGAGGCCAGCGACAATGCTTAAGATCAATAATCTCACCAAGCGCTTCGGCGGCCTGGCGGCGGTAAACGACGTGAGCGTGGAATTCGCCGCCGGCCAGATCAACGCGATCATTGGCCCCAATGGCGCCGGCAAGACCACCTTCTTCAACCTGGTGGCCGGCGCCATGCCGCCCACCTCCGGCAGCATCGAGTTCAACGGTATGGACGTCACCGGCATGGCGCCGGACCGCATTGCCCGCCTGGGTATCGCGCGGACCTTCCAGACCACCAAGCTGTTCGAGCAGTCCACGGTGCTGGACAATCTGATCGTCGGCCACCGGCTGCGCACCCAATCGCGGCTCTGGGACGTGATCATCAACTCCAAGCGCCTGCGCGACGAAGAGAAAAAGTGCCGCTCGAAAGCCGCCGAAGTGCTGGACTTCGTCGGTCTCAGCCACATCGGCCACCGCTACATCGCCGACACCACCCAGGAAGAGCGCAAGCGGGTGGCGTTCGCGCTGGCCATGGCCACCGACCCGGAACTGGTGCTGCTCGACGAGCCCGCCGGCGGCATCAACCCGGAAGAAACCGAAAACCTGGCGGCGTTGATCCGCAAGATGGTCGATCACGGCATCACCGTGTGTCTGATTGAGCACAAAATGGACATGATCATGAGCCTGGCCGACAAGATCATGGTGTTGGACCACGGCGAGAAGATCGCCGAAGGCACGCCGGAACAGATCAAGACCAATCCGGTGGTCATCGAAGCTTATCTGGGGAGTGAAGAAGATGTTGAAGCTTGAGAACGTGGACGCCAAGTACGACAGCTTCAAGGCCCTGGACGGTGTTTCCATGAGTGTGGAGCAGGGCGAGCTGGTGGTGCTGCTGGGCGCCAACGGCGCCGGCAAGAGCACGCTGTTCAACACCATCAGCGGTTTGCTCAAGGCCTCCGCCGGCAAAATCACCCTCAACGGTGAGGACGTCACCGGCCGCAAACCCTCCGCGCTGGTGCAGGCCGGCGTGGTGCAGTGCCCGGAAGGCCGCAAGCTGTTTCCCGAAATGTCAGTGCTGAAAAATCTCTGGCTGGGAGCCTACGTACACCGCCGTGATAAGGCGGGTATGAAAAAAACACTTGAGCATGTCCTTGCAATGTTCCCCATTTTAGACGAGAAAAAGGATCAGCCCGCCGGTTCTCTGAGTGGCGGTCAGCAGCAGATGGTGGCCATCGGTCGCGCCCTGATGGGCCGTCCCAAGCTGCTGCTGCTGGATGAGCCGTCGCTGGGTCTGGCGCCGCTGGTGGTCAAGCAGGTGTTCGAAGCCGTGCAGACCATCAACAAGGAAGGCACCTCGGTGCTGCTGGCGGAGCAGAACGCGTTCGCGGCACTGAAGATCGCCACCCGCGCCTATGTGATGGAGAACGGCCGCCTGGTAATGGAAGGCGACCGGGACGCCATGCTGGGCAACGAAGCGGTACGCAAAGCTTACATCGGCGCCTGATGGCGCCGTGCAACACAGTGAATTTCCGACCACATCCCAAACAATAAAGAAAGGGAGAGAAAGCGCATGAAAGTATTGAAATCCTTCCGACGCCTGGCCGCGGCCAGCGCCGTGGCCCTCGCCATCGGTGGCGCGGCCCACGCCGAGGAAATCAACATCGGCTTCACAGGCCCGCTCAGCGGCGGTGCCGCTCTGTACGGTGAGAACACCCTGGAAGGCCTGCGCATGGCCGCCGAGGAAATCAACGCCAACGGCGGTATCACCGTCGACGGCGAGGAATACACCATCAACATCCAGTCCCTGGACGACAAGTACTCGCCCAGCCAGGCGGCCGTGAACGGCAAGCGTCTGGTGCAGCAGTACAACGCCCCGGTGATCTTCACCCCGCACTCCGGCGGCACCTTCGCCCTGCAGGCGTTCAACGAGCGTGACGGCTTCCTGGTGATGTCCTACACCTCCGTGCCGGCGGTGACCACCAAGGGCAACAAGCTGACCGTGAAGATTCCGCCCAACTTCACCGACTACATCGAGCCGTTCTCCCGGATCACCATGGACCGCTTCGGCAACAAGCTGGGTGTCGCCAACGCCACCCACGACTACGCCAAATACTGGACCAAGGAATTCGTGCCGGTATGGCGCAAGCTGGGCGGTGAAGTGGCGGCCATGAACCCGATGGACTACAACAAATCCGCCGACTTCTATACCGGCGTCAGCAAGGTGCTGTCCGAGGATCCCGACGTGATGTTCGTCGGCGGTGCTTCCGAGCCCACCGGCCTGGTAGTGCGTCAGGCCCGCGAACTGGGCTTCAAAGGCGGCTTCATTCTGATGGACCAGGCCAAGATGGACGAAGTGGCCAAGGTATCCGGCGGCATCAAGTCCCTGGAAGGCTCCGTGGGCGTGGTACCCCTGGACAAGTACGAGAACGAAGGCGCCAAGCTGTTCCTCAAGAAGTGGGAAAAGGACCACAACGGCGTGGCCACCTCTGAAACCGCGTACAACTACTTCGCCATGTACCTGATCGCCCAGGCGATGCAGGAAGCCGGCACCGTGGAAGACGCCAAGGCGATCCGCGCCGCGATTCCGGCCGCCATGGAGAAAGTATCCGTGGAACATAACCCGTACGACGTGGACGGCATCGACGACAACGGCAATCTGGGCGCCGACCCGCAGATCGCCGAAGTGGTTGACGGCAAAGTGGTGCTGCGCAAGTTGTCCGAAATCACCGAGTAAACGCCGCGCCTCACACTGTGAAGCAACGCCATAAAAGGGCACCCTGGTGGTGCCCTTTTATGGTTATAGAGAGCTGTGCGAGCGGGCCTTGCCCGCGAAAGGGTGGCTTTAGCCACCCGGCAGGATTCCAGAGACGTTGTTTGTGCCGCCGTTAAGCGGCTCTGGTATCCCGCCGGCAAGCGGAGCTTGCCTTTCGCGGGCAAGGCCCGCTCCCACAAGGCTTGCACCCATAGGGTGTAGCCAACAGAGTTGGTCCGCTAGATAAAACCTAATTCCGAAATAATTGATAATGGCCCGGATTTTCTTATACTGAAGCGTCCGGGAGAGAACCGTTTCCACGGGATGCGCGGCGCCGTCGCGGCCCCTCCGGCCGCCGCACCGCGGGTCCCCCGCTGAAGGAGGAATCATGAGCGAGGTAGTGAGCTACCGTCTTGAAGGCGACATCGGTGTTATCGGCGTCGACTATCCGCCGGTCAACGCCCTGGGTCAGGGTGTGCGCGAAGGGCTGGTCAACTGCCTGCGCCAGGGCCTGGAAGACGATCAGGCCAAAGCCCTGGTGGTGATCGGCGAAGGCCGCACCTTCCCCGCCGGCGCCGACATCCGTGAATTCGGCAAGCCGCCCTCCGGGCCCGCCCTGCCGGACGTGATCAACGAATACGAAAGCAGCGACAAGCTGGTGATCGCCGCCATCCACGGCACCGCCCTGGGCGGCGGTCTGGAAGTAGCGCTGGGCTGCGACTACCGCGTCGCCCTGGAATCCGCCAAGGTGGGCCTGCCGGAAGTGAAGCTTGGCCTGCTGCCCGGCGCCGGCGGCACCCAGCGCTTGCCGCGCCTGGTCGGCGCCAAGGCCGCCCTGGACATGATCGTCGGCGGTAACCCGGTAAAAGCCAAGGACGCCTACAAGGTCGGCATCGTTGACGAAGTGGTCGGCGGCGACCTGCTCGAAGGCGCGCTCGCCTACGCCCGCAAGCTGGTGGCCGAGAACGCCCCGCTGCGCAAGATCCGCGACCTCGACGTGAAGAAAGAAGAAGCGGATCTGTTCACCAACTACGAGAAATCCATCGCCCGCAAACAGCGTGGCTTCAAAGCGCCGTTCCACTGCATCAAAGCGGTCCAGGCCGCCGTGGAACTGCCCTTCGAAGACGGCATGAAGCGCGAGCGCGAGCTGTTCGCCGAGCTGCTGGTGAGCCCCGAGTCCCGCGCCCAGCGCCACGTCTTCTTCGCCGAGCGCGAAGTGGCCAAGGTGCCCGGCCTGCCCAAGGACACCGCCAAGCGTGACGTGAACAGCGCCGCCATCATCGGCGCCGGCACCATGGGTGGCGGCATCGCCATGAACTTCGCCAACGCCGGTATCCCGGTGAAGATTCTCGAGGTGAAGGAAGACGCCCTGGAGCGCGGCATCGCCGTGATCCGCAAGAACTACGAAAACACCGCCAAGAAAGGCCGCATCACCCAGGAGCAGGTGGAGCAGCGCATGGCGCTGATCCAGCCCACGCTCAGCTACGACGACCTGAACGACGTGGACCTGGTGATCGAAGCGGTGTTCGAGAACATGGACGTCAAGAAAGCCGTGTTTTCCGAGCTGGATCGGGTCTGCAAGCCCGGCGCCATCCTCGCCACCAACACCTCCACCCTGGACGTGAACCGCATCGCCTCCTTCACCCAGCGTCCCGAGGACGTGGTGGGCATGCACTTCTTCAGCCCCGCCAACGTGATGAAGCTGCTGGAGAACGTGCGCGGCGAGAAGACCTCCGACGAGGTGGTCGCCACGGTGATGGACCTGAGCCGCCGCATCGGCAAGGTCGGCGTGCTGGTGGGCGTATGCCACGGCTTCGTCGGCAACCGCATGCTGCACAAGCGTCAGGCGGAAGCGGTGCAACTGGTTAATGAAGGCGCCAACCCGGCGCAGGTGGACAAAGTGTTGTTCGACCTGGGCTTCCCGATGGGCCCGTTCGCCATGTCCGATCTGGCCGGCATGGATGTGGGCTACCGCATCCGCGAAGAAGTGCGCAAGGAAGACCCGGACAACGCACCGCCGCGCAACTGGACCGACGATCTGGTGGAGCAGGGCCGTCTCGGTCAGAAGACCCAGGCCGGCGTGTTCGACTACAAGGAAGGCGACCGTACCCCGGTGCCTTCATCCGAAGTCGACGCCTTGATCGCTAAATTCCGCGAAGAGAACGGCATCCAGTCCCGGGACATCTCCGATCAGGAAATCCTCGAGCGCTGCATGTACATCATGGTCAATGAGGGCGCCAAGATCCTGGAAGAGGGCATCGCCGCCCGCCCGCTGGACGTGGACGTGATCTGGATCTACGGCTACGGCTTCCCGGTGTACCGCGGTGGCGTCCTGTTCTGGGCCGATTCCGTGGGCCTCAAGACCATTTACGACAAGGTAAGCCAGATTCACCAGGAAACCGGTTCCGACACCTGGAAGCCGGCCGCGCTGCTGGAAAAACTGGCTAAAGAAGGCAAGGGCTTTTACAGCTGAAACCGCAGCCCTGAAGCCGCCTAAGACACAGAGGTTATTATGGACATTAATTACACCGCCGAAGAGCGCGCCTTCCGTGACGAAGTGCGTACCTTCCTGAACGACAAGCTGCCCAAGGATATTTCCAGCAAGGTGAAAGAGCACAAGCGCCTGGGCAAGGAAGACACCATCCGCTGGCAGAAAATTCTCAACGAGCAGGGCTGGCTGGCCCTGCATTGGCCGAAAGAACACGGCGGCACCGGCTGGAGCCCGATCCAGAAGCACATCTTCGAAGAAGAGTGCGCGGAAGCCGGCGCCCCCACCGTGCTGCCCTTCGGCGTCAACATGGTCGCCCCGGTGATCATCAAGTTCGGCACCCAGGAACAGAAAGACTACTACCTGCCGCGCATCCTGCGCAGCGACGACTGGTGGTGTCAGGGTTACTCCGAGCCGGGCGCCGGTTCCGACCTGGCCGGCCTGAAAACCCGCGCCGTGCGCGACGGTGACCACTACATCGTCAACGGCCAGAAGACCTGGACCACCCTGGGCCAGCACGCCAACATGATTTTCTGCCTGGTGCGCACCGACCCGGACGCCAAGAAACAGGAAGGCATTTCCTTCCTGCTCATCGACATGGAGAAAAGCGAAGGCATCACCGTGCGTCCGCTGATCACCCTGGACGGCGAGCACGAAGTCAACGAAGTGTTTTTCGACGACGTCAAAGTACCGGTGGAAAACCTGGTCGGCGAAGAGAACAAAGGCTGGACCTGCGCCAAGTACCTGCTCACCTTCGAGCGTACCGGCATCGCCGGCGTGGGCAGCTCCAAGGCCGCCCTGGCGCACCTCAAGCAGGTGGCCCGCGAGCAGCAGGTCAACGGCAAGCCGTTGATCGAAGAGCCGCACTTCCGCAGCCGCCTGGCGGACGTGGAAATGGAGCTGATGTCCCTGGAAATGACCAACCTGCGCACCGTGGCCGCCGCCGAAGCCGGTGGTGTACCGGGCGCCGAGAGCTCGTTCCTGAAGATCATGGGCACCGAGCTGCGCCAGGAGATCACCGATCTGTTCCGCCGCGCCGCCGGGCCGCACGCGCTGCCGTTCCTGCCGGAACAGCTGGCCGGTGATTTCGACGGCGAGACCGTCGGCCCCGAGTTCGCCGGGTCCGTGGCCAGCCGTTACTTCAACTTCCGCAAGCTCTCCATTTTCGGGGGCTCCAACGAAATTCAGAAGAACATCATCTCCAAGATGATTCTCGGTCTGTAAGGAGACGAACATGGATTTCAAATTCAGCGACGAGCAGCGCATGCTCGAAGAGACCGTGGGTCGTCTGGTCCGTGACAGCTACACCTTCGACGCCCGCAACAAGGCCCTGGAATCAGAGCACGGCTTCAGCACCGACACCTGGACCCAGTTCGCCGAACTGGGCCTGCTGGGCGTGCCGTTCTCCGAGGACGCCGGCGGCTTCAACGGCGGCGGCCCGGAACTGATGGTGGTGGCCGAAGGTTTCGGCCGCGGCCTGGTGGTGGAACCCTACCTGGCCACCGTGGTGCTGTCCGGCGTGCTGATCGACAAACTCGGCAACGACGCCCAGAAAGAACAGTACCTGCCGGCCATCATCGGCGGTGAAACCCGCTTCGCCCTGGCCAACTACGAAACCAAGGGTCGCTACGACCACCGCTTCGTGGAAACCAGCGCCAAGAAAGACGGCGACGGCTATGTGATCAACGGCGAGAAAGCCGTGGTCCTGCACGGTGACAGCGCCGACCAGCTGGTGGTGATCGCCCGCACCGGCGGCAGCGGCAACGACAAAGACGGCCTCAGCGCCTTCATCGTCGACGCCGGCGCCGATGGCGTCAGCCGCCGCGGCTACCCGACCATCGACGGCCTGCACGCCGCCGACATCACCTTCAAGGACGTGAAAGTCGGCGCCGACGCGCTGCTCGGCGACGAAGGCAAGGCCCTCGACGCCCTGGAAGCGACCCTGGACCTGGCCCTGATCACCCTGTGCGCGGAAGCCTCCGGCGCCATGGAAGTGGCCTGCGACCAGACCCTGGACTACATCAAGGAACGCCAGCAGTTCGGCGTGGCCATCGGTAAGTTCCAGGCCCTGCAGCACCGCATGGTGGAAATGCGCATGGAGCTGGAAAAAGTACGTTCCATCACCATGCTCGCCGCCTGCAGCCTCGACGTGGAGCCGCAACTGCGCAAGAAGCGCATCTCCGCCGCCAAGGCGCAGGTCGGCAAATCCGGCCGCAAGGTCGCCGAGGAAGCGATCCAGCTGTTCGGCGGCATGGGCATGATGGAAGAGACCCCGGTCTCCCATTACGCCAAGCGCATCGTGATGATCGACCACTGGTTGGGCGACCGCGAATACCACCTCGGTGTTCTCGAAGACCTGATCGACGTGGACGACCACGCAGCATAAAAAAGGGCGGCCTTCGGGCCGCCCTTTTTAGTTAACTCGTAGGAGCGGGCCCCGCCCGCGAAAGGGTGGCATTAGCCACCCGGCAGGATTCCAGAGAGCCTGTTATGGCAACCGTCAGACAGCTCTCTGGGATCCTGCCGGCAAGCAAGCTTGCCTTTCGCGAGCAGGCTCGCTCCTACAACGCATCTAACAACAATGTTTCTCGGGAGAGCTCCAACCATGACCACCAATCGTCAGATCATTCTCGCCAAACGCCCCACCGGCATGCCCGGTGACGACAACCTCAAACTCCAGGAAGGCGCCGTGCCCGAAGTGGGCGAGGGCCAGGTGCTGGTACGCACCATCTACTTGTCCCTGGACCCCTACATGCGTGGCCGCATGAGCGCCGCCAAGTCCTACGCGGCCAGCGTCGAGGAAGGCTCGGTGATGGAAGGCGCCACCGTCGGTCAGGTGGTGGAATCGCGCAGCGGCGACTTCAAGCAGGGCGACTACGTACTGTGCCCGGGCGGCTGGCAGGAATACTCCGTCAACTCACCCAAGGCGATGCGCAAGCTGGACCCGGCCCAGGCACCGATCAGCACCGCCGTGGGCGTGCTCGGCATGCCCGGCTTCACCGCCTACGTGGGTCTGGATGAAATCGGCAAGCCGCAGAAAGGCGAAACCGTGGTGGTATCCGCCGCCGCCGGCGCCGTCGGCCAGGTGGTCGGCCAGATCGCCAAGCTGAAAGGCTGCCGCGTGGTCGGCGTGGCCGGCGCCGAGGACAAGTGCAAGCACGTGGTCGGCGCCTACGGCTTCGACGCCTGCGTTAACTACAAGGACGCGGACTTCCGCGAGCAGCTCGCCAAGGCCTGCCCGGACGGCATCGACGTCTACTTCGAGAACGTCGGCGGTGAAACCTTCGACGCGGTGATGGAGCTGGTCAACGACTTCGCCCGCATCCCGGTGTGTGGCCGCATCGCCCACTACAACGACACCGCCATGCCGGAAGGCCCGGACCGTCTGCCCGGCTTCATGGGCAAGGTGCTGGTCAAACGTCTGCTGCTCAAGGGCTTTATCCAGTTTGATTACATCAACCGCCAGGGCGACTTCCTGAAAGACATGCCGGCGTGGATCCGTGACGGCAAGGTTAAATACCAGGAAGACGTGGTCGAGGGTCTGGAAAACGCGGTCAGCGCCTTCCAGGGTCTGCTGCAGGGCAAAAACCGCGGCAAGCTGCTGATCCAGGTCGGTGACGACCCGACTAAAAAATAACGGGCAGCTCCAATGCCCGACAATCCCGCCATAGAGCGTCTGTTCGAGCGCTATGGGCCGGCCTATCGATGGTACGCCACCGTCACGGTGATGCTCGGCACCCTGTCCGTGGTGCTGGCATCCACCATTATTAATGTGGCGGTGCCCACCATCATGGCGGAGTACCGGCTCGAGCAGGACCAGGTGCACTGGATCGCCACCGGCTTCCTCGCCGCCATGACCGTGGGCATGCTGCTCAACGCCTGGGCGGTGGCGCGGTTCGGTTCCCGGCGCGCCTTCCTGCTCGCCATGGCGATCTTCATCCTTGCCTCGCTGGTGGGCGGCGTCAGCAACAGCTTCGGCTTGCTGGTGCTGGCCCGCGTGGTGCAGGGCGTGATGGCCGGCATGATCCAGCCCCACGCCATGATCACCATCTTCCAGGTGTTCCCGTTGCACAAGCGTGGCCAGGCCATGGGGATCTACGGCATGGGCGTAATCCTCGGCCCCGCCATCGCACCCGCCCTGGGCGGCGTGCTGGTGGACGCCTGGTCCTGGCGGGCGGTGTTCTTCGTGGTGCTGCCCGCCTGCCTGCTGGCCATGGTGATCGCCGGGCGCTTTCTGCCCGACCACCGAGAGGAACAGGCGCCGCGCCTGGACTGGGGCGGGCTGGTGCTGCTCAGCCTGGGCTTGGTGGCCACGCTCTGGGCGCTGGCGTCGGGCCTGCGGCGCGGCTGGCTGGAACCGCTGCTGTTCACCGCCTTGCTCGGCGGGCCCCTGCTGCTGGGCCTGTTCGCGCTCTGGCAGCGGCGCTGTCCGAATCCGCTGTTTGATTTGCGAGTGTTCGGCGCGCCCGGGTTCACCGGTGGCTTCTTGCTGTCCATCGTGATGGGCGCCGGCGTGTTCGGTTCCACCTATATGATGCCGCTGTACTTCCAGCAGGTGTCCGGGTTCAGCGCCTCCAGCGCCGGCTTGATGCTGATGCCCGCCGGCCTCGCCATGGCGTTCATCTTCCCGTTTGTCGGCTACCTCACCGACCGCATCCCCCTGGCGCGGATGATCGCCGGTGGCCTGGCGTTCTTCATCGCCAGCATGGTGATGATGCGCGCCGCCGACCAGACCACCGCCGCCATCTGGCTGGTGGCCTGGGCCGCGCTGGGCCGGGTCGGGCTGGGTCTGATCATGCCGCCGGTGACCACCGGCAGCCTCACGCTGCTGCCACCGGCGCTGATTCCCCAGGGTTCCGGCATCATCAATTTCGGGCGCCAGATCGGCGGCGCCATCGGCGTGAACCTCAGTGCCATCTGCGTACAATTCTTCAGTGACCGATACTGGCAAGCTCACCCGGAGGCCGGTCACCCGCACGCCTTCGAGGTCGGGTTCGATGACGCCTTTCTGATGTTGTTGATTGTTTATCTGCTCGCGCTCTGGCCCTTACGCGCCATGCGGCGCGGACTAATGGGAACGGGCTGACTTTGCTGCCCTTGTGGGAGCGGGCCCTGCCCGCGAAAGGCCGGCAACGCCGGCCGGCAGGATACCAGAGGCCTTCTTGGTGCGGCCGTTAGCGATGTCTCTGGCATCCTGCCGGCAAGCAAAGCTTGCCTTTCGCGGGCTGGGCCCGCTCGCACAGGCAAGAATTTAAATACAGGAGAATTTTTTCATGAGCCACCAACCCCACGCCTTGATCATCGGTGCCGGCGCCATCGGCAGCTTCTACGGCGCCATCCTCAAACGCGCCGGCTGCACCGTCAGCGCCGTGGTGCGTTCCGAATACGACGCCGTCAAAGCGCACGGCTTCCGCTTCGAAAGCCCGCTGGGTGACATTTCCTGGAAACCCGATTACCTCTACAAGGACGGCGACCGCCCGGACAGCACCCCGGACTACGTGATCCTCGCCACCAAGGTACTGCCCGGCAGCGACCGCGCCGGCCTCGTCCGCCCCTGGGTGGGCGAGGGCACCAACATCGTGCTGATCCAGAACGGCCTCGACATCGAACGGGAACTGGCCGACGCCTTCCCCGACAACCCGATCATCAGCTGCCTGGCGTTCATCGCCGTCAGCCGTGTCGCCCCCGGTGAAATCAAACACAACGCCTACGGCCGGCTGGTCATGGGCCGCTACCCCAACGGCCTCGACGACCACTGCCAGACCCTGCGCGACCTGTTCGTGGAAGGCGGCATCGACATCAAGCTCACCGAGGAAGTGGTCCGCGAACGCTGGCTCAAATGCCTCTGGAACACGCCGTTCAACCCGCTCTCCGTGCTCGCCAACGGCGCCGACACCTACACCATGCTCGACACCCCCGGCGGCGAAACACTGGTGCGCGAAATGATGCAGGAAGTGATCGATGCCGCCAAAGCCGACGGCTACGCATTGCCGCCGGAGATCATCGACAGCAACATCGACGGCACCCGCAAGATGCCCGCCTATAAAAACAGCATGGCGCTCGACTACCTCAACGACCGCCCCATCGAGCTCGACGCCATCCTCGGCAACGTGGTCGCCATCGCCCGGAAGCACGGCGTCCCCGTCCCCCGCCTGCAAACCATGCTCGCCGCCCTCCGCATGCGCGCCTGAATTGTGGGAGCGGGCCCAGCCCGCGAAAGGCAAGCTTTGCTTGCCGGCAGGATCCCAGAGACGCTGTTTGCGCTGCCGTCAGAGAGGCCTCTGGAATCCTGCCGGGAGCTTCGCTCCCTTTCGCGGGCTGGGCCCGCTCCCACAAGGGCCCGCTCCCACAAGGGCCCGCTCCCACAAGGGCCCGCTCCCACAAGGGCCCGCTCCCACAAGGGCCCGCTCCCACAAGGGCCCGCTCCCACAAGGGCCCGCTCCCACAAGGGCCCGCTCCCACAAGGGCCCGCTCCCACAAGGGCCCGCTCCCACAAGGGCCCGCTCCCACAAGGGCCCGCTCCCACAAGGGCCCGCTCCCACAAGGGCCCGCTCCCACAAGGGCCCGCTCCCACAAGGGCCCGCTCCCACAAGGGCCCGCTCCCACAAGGGCCCGCTCCCACAAGGGCCCGCTCCCACAAGGGCCCGCTCCCACAAGGGCCCGCTCCCACAAGGGCCCGCTCCCACAAGGGCCCGCTCCCACAAGGGCCCGCTCCCACAAGGGCCCGCTCCCACAAGGGCCCGCTCCCACAAGGGCCCGCTCCCACAAGGGCCCG